>Ga0066637_10000597_pt1 | contig 22251 bp, 24 predicted proteins | sample CryGeyCG2014_020_FD_62737 | JGI IMG/M metagenome (GOLD analysis project Ga0066637, IMG submission 62737) | Groundwater microbial communities from aquifer - Crystal Geyser CG08_land_8/20/14_0.20 | ecosystem: Environmental > Aquatic > Deep subsurface > Groundwater | place: USA: Utah: Grand County...
TTATTTATGGTCATCTAGACAACAAGTAATTTCTATCTTGCTCTTTACCAAAAAAATAAGATAAAAAGTACGAAGTTAAAACCAAATTGAGGAGGTTGCAATGAATAAGATTAAGCAGCTATTATGGACATACGGCTTTCCAATTATAGGCGTGATTATTGCGGTAGGCCTAGCTCTATATGGAGGCTTAATTGTCCATGCTACTGATGCTTCCCTGGACATCTACAATGGTTATTGCGAAAAAGCGGAATCATCAGCTTCCGGTGTGATAGTTCACGGCTACGACATCGAAGGTTGGATTGCAAATATCAACAATTATCCCGTTGTCGTCAAGCAGATAACGACTGATTGCACAGTGATTTGGTGTTGTATTGTTGAACCAGGTGAAAAAATCGTTATTAAGGCAATGGCTGATTCTAAATTTATCATTTATGGGAATGACCTGCAAAAATTAGCAGTAATAAAACCAGTCTTGCCAGAAGGAATAAATCTAAATAGAATTCTAAATGGGAATTAACCGCACTTTTTTCCGCCCATCCGAACTCATTTGGATGGGCTTTTTAAATTAATAACATTTAGCAAATCAAAAAGTGGATAGTAGACCTGATTAGTCCGCTATCCGTTTTGGTTGTACTTCTCCGTCTTCTTTTTTACTTTCTAACTTTCTTCGTCACTTGAAACCCAAGATACTTGCCCAGCATTAATTTAGTCTGGGCGTCAATAGCGGGAAGGGAACCGAACACAATCATTGTTATTGGAAACAAAACCCATTGAATAATCATTTCAATAAATTTTGCACGTTTTATCTGCTTAGGACGAGGAGGGAGCAGAAAAGTGCTAAAGACGGCCATAAGAAAAAGTCCGATCATTGCCGCTACCATCAGCATCTCCAGAACGTAAGGAGCGTTTTGAGCCAGGGAGGAGGTCTCCTGCTGGGCCCGGGCAACTGCCAAAGGCAAACGGCCCAGTAAAAAAATCAAGATTGGAGCGGTAGCCCAGGAATACATTCCTTCACCTAGGTTCCAAATATAACGAATCTTTTTTTGCCAGGGAATAGTTTTATTTTTGGAAAAAAACCAAAGCATATATGGAAAATGTTCTACTCCCCAGGCCCAGCGGCGCTGCTGCTTATACTGGTTCTTTAAACTTTCCCAGAGATTGCTTCCTGAAACGGTATCCATTGATACGGGAATATACATCGGGGTAACTTTGTAGTTGCCGTCATATTCCAGGAAGCATTGCAGAAAAATTCTGGAATCCTCGGTTACGATATCGCTCTGCCAAAAATCTACATCCACCAGTGCTTTAAAGCTCATGCTATGTGAGGAAAAGGTGAACAGCCTTTCAGGTCTTAGCTGCTCGGTCATCAGCCAAAAAGTGGTTCCGTTGGCTACCACCCTCATTAAGGCAGGAGAATCCCAAATATTGTTATTAAACAAGGGAACCGGCTGATAACTGGTATGAGTGGGATTAGGATTAGTGAGATACATGTTGGTCAAATACCCAAAATATTCCCGATGCACGCAGGTATCAATGTCAAAGGAGGAAACAATAATATTTTCATAAGGAATATTTTGAGCATCAATGAATCCTTTTGCTTTCCGGCCTGCCCAGGCAGAATTAGCTCCCTTGCCGGCCACTTCGCCAGGAAGATTAGCCGGATGTTCGGTAACCAGCAGTTTGAAAAATTTATCTCCGTATTCCTTTTGGATAATGGCCGCATTTTCGCGGGCCCTCTCCTGATCCTTTTCTTCGGTTGCTAAAACGACTATAAATCTATCCAGAGGATAATTGATATTTTTCAAACTTTCAAAAGTTGTTCGCAATACCTCGATCCCTTCTTGATAGGTGGGCAACATCACTAAATGAAAAATGTCTCTCCAGCGTTCGTGCCCGCTACATCGTTCCAGCCAATTAATTTTTTCTGCCGTTTTAAAGCGACGGAACGAGATAATCAAATAGAATTGGAGGTAAACCACTCTAGTAAGCCAGAGTAAATCATAAACGATAATAAAATAAATTACCCACAAGGGTTTAACAAAAGAAAGGCCAATGGCTAAGGCAAAGGTAGTCCAAGTCAAAATTCCCGGAATCATTTCCAGCAGGCGGTATTTGGTATAATCAGATGGTTTTTTAAACTTAATCATTTTTCTTTTTGGCAATAAGGACAATAATTGGTGCCGCGATTATTTATCTTTATTTTTTTTATCAGAGTTTTGCAGCGCGGGCAAGGTTCCCCTGTTCTTTGGTACACTTTGCGGATTTGCTGATATTTTCCTTTCTTTCCGGAAAGATCCCGGTAATCCGCAACCGAAGTTCCACGGTATCTGACTGCGCGACGCAATACCTTTTTGATTGAGAAAAAAAGCTTCTTATTTTGACCGGTTGTTAATTGATCAATTTTAGTGCGGGGATGGATTTGGGACTCCCATAAAATTTCGTCGGCATAAATGTTGCCAATGCCAGCAATTACGGATTGGTCAAGCAAAGCTGTTTTGATCTGACCTTTTTTATTTTTTAATACCTTCTTCAATCGACTAAAATTGAATTTCGGCTCTAGAGGTTCAGGACCCAGTTTTTTCAGCCGCGGCACCTCACTTTCTTGACTGGTGTTAATCAGCAAAATCTCTCCGAATCTCCTTAAGTCCGAAAAGGCCAATTCCCTATTTTTATCTAAATAAAAAATGGTCCGAATGTACTGATTGTAGGGATCGAGCAAAGGATGATTTTTTTTGACTTTGTTTTTCCATCCTCGTTCCCGATATAAAAGATGGCCCGTCATTTTCAAGTGGATCAACAAAGTTTTACTGCCTGATAAATCAATTAGAATATTTTTTGCTCGGCGCCGGACGCCAATGATTTTTCTGCCGACCAGTTCTTTTTTGACAATTGCAAATGAAGTCTGAAAACTTTTTGGCCAGTCGGTCCAGATTTTCTTAAAGACGTGTCCTTTTAATTTTTTATTAAGATCGGATACTATTGTTTGAACTTCTGGCAACTCGGGCATGGATGGTTAAGTAACATAATCATTAAGTTATTATTTTGTGCTTGAAATATTTCTCTTAGAAAAGATCGTGTTCTCGATTCCTGATTAGTAACAACCGATTTAATTACTGCTTAAAGGAATTATTGATTAAAGACAGGGCGTACTTTATCCACAAATAAGCGGCATTGCCCAAAATCGCCAAGTTAATTAGTACTAAAAAAATAATTGCCCAAGTTCTTTTAGACATAATTTAATATTCTCATTATACCTCAATCATCCCTTTTCCGACAATTAATAAAAAAGACCTCCCGCTTCGAACGGGATCGGTCTTTTTTCCTCCTTTAATTGGTCTATAGAATTGCGTCTTTGGCAGCTTTGGCCACTCGGAATTTGAGTACCGTTTTAGCCGGAATCTGGATCTGCTCACCGGTGGCTGGGTTTCTGCCCATGCGAGCTTCTCGGTGTCTTTTTACCATCTTCCCAATTCCCGGAAGGGTAAATTCACCGGAGCTCTTGGTCTCGTTATAGGCAAGCTCGGTCAGAGCTTCCAATAAGGTGACGACATCCTTTTTGGCTAGGCCGGTTTTCTCGGCCAGAGTTGTCATCAGTTGAGACTTAGTCATTTTACTCATATGCTATGAACTCCTTTACTTATTAGTTATACACAGATTAAATTATTATATCAAAAGTATATCTTATTTTGTCAAATTTGACTAGTTTTACCCTGAGCGAAGCCCCGCTGAGCGGGACGAAGTCGAAGGGTCTATTCCTTAGAGAATACAATCTTCCATCTATACCCAATATTCCTATTGCAATACTATTTCGCCCTGGTCAGCAAGATCAGTCAGTGAGTTGATCTTTATCTTTCCGTTAGAGATGGAATAAAGACTGTTATCAATGTATAAGTTGCGGCTGATGCTATTATTGCCCTTGTCAAAGTAGTATCCCGATTTTTGGAAGGCATTATCGTCTTCGTAATGAGTAATTCTCCCCTGCAATTCAAATCCCTTATCCAAAGAGATTTTATAGACGTAAGTTCCCTGATAAACATAGTCGCCGTAGGTATTCGAAGAAGTATCGGGATTATCTTTTAGGCTTTGATCAATCTCCGCTAATAAAACGGGAATGGCTAATAGATTTTTATCTTTACTGAACAAAAATGCCTTATGATCATTAAGTACTGGGGAATCAGTTCCGCGGTCGCCGATTACCACTTTGTACATTTCTTTAGGATTGGCGAAATCAGTCACGTCAAAAATAGCCATCTTTAAGCCTTGATACCAAGCAAAATCTGCCCCGAGCGGAGTCGAGGGGTCTTCAGCATCCACCGCTTCTTTCCCAATACCAATAATATGGTTTTCATCATAGGGATGGAGGTAGTCGGAGTAACCGGGAATTTTCAGTTTGCCCACAATTTTTGGATTTTTAGGATCAGACATGTCCAGGGTGAAAAACGGATCTACTTTTTTAAAGGTTACTAGGTAGGCTTTATCTCCCATAAAGCGGGCGGAATATATTTTTTCACCGGGGGCAATGTCTTCTACTGATCCAACTTGCTTCAACCCTTCGTCTAAAACATAAACGTTATTGGTGGTTCCCCCGCCGCTTCTGCTAACGTGTCCGATTGTGGCAGCGATTCTGAAATAATCCTTATGCTCATCCATAGAAAACTGGTTTAAGACTGTTCCAGGTACCGTTGCTTTTTTTTGATACTTGACCGCTCCTTGGTCTAAAGAAAATTTATAAATCACCGTTTCTTCTTTACTGGAAGGAATAATTTCGTTCAGAATACCTCCGGAATAGCTGTAGTTGGTGTTAGCAACATAGAGATTATGGAGTGAAGCGTAAATGTTGCCGCTGCCTCCTAAAATTACTTCCTTGCTGATTTCTTTATCGTAATCATCAATCGGCATTCCCACCACCGTCAGATACTGATCGGTCACAATTGGTTCAATATACGAAACAGCGGAACACTTTACCATAGAATCAAATTCTTTTTCCGCTCCTGTTATTTCCGTTGTTTTATAATCTCGAAAAATAGGAACAATTGTGCTATCAGTCAGATCTTCTGGTTTATTTTCGAAAAGCCGATAATCTGGATAACTGTTTAGAACAAAGTAAACATAATTATCTATTTTGCGCGAAGAATAATAATTACCTTCTAATTCTATTTTTCTTTTCAGTTCTGGATTTTTCCTGTCCTTCAGGTTATAAATTTCGATAAAAGTAAAGGAACTGTAGCTGGGCAGAACTTCAGAAACGCCGGTAGTTACTTGATAAGGATAGCTATAGCCAAAAACCAACAAATTATTTTCGTCAATAAATAGATCCGATGGTGTTCTATTGTCATCATAGGTTATTTTGGAAAGCAGCTCGGCTTGATCAGGAGGGTAAGCCTGCGATATGGTTATTATCTTTCCGGAAATTGTGTAAACATACTTCCCATCCGTCTTTACGGTATCCGCCTCATCCACTCCTTCTACTTGAATATTGGTTTCAGAATACTCCGCGCCGCCCCCGCCTTCGGCTGCTTGTTCAGCAGAACCTGTTGCCTTAAGAACATCAGATGTCCGATAATTTGTTTGTTCCACTTCCTTTAATTTATTATAAAGCGCATTACAGGAAGCAAATTTAGGCAAACTAGTGGTAACTATCGACTGATTTGTGTTGTGGTTTAGAGACACCTGATAATTTAGAATTATAATTAGGGCGACGGTAAAAAGACCACAGATTACCAATACAATTACAAAAAATGGCCAGCTAATAAGAGTTTTGGCTTTAGGAGAGTTGCTTTTTGTGGACTTCATGAGTTTTTTAGTTTAAAAATTATTTGAATACTTTCGACAAAATAGGATTAATTATAGAAAGAATGACGCTAAAAAGCAGTGCCCACCAAAAATTTTTCACATCAAACCCTTCCACAATATGAGCCATTAACATTACCAACAGGGCGTTAATTACCAAGGTGAACAGGCCCAGCGAAAGAATGTTAATCGGCAGTGTCAGAATCACTAAAATCGGCTTGATTACCACATTAATTATGCCTAAGACTGCGGCGGCAATGACCGCTGCTAAAAAACCGGAAACGGTAACCCCGGGCAATAAATAAGCGGTAACAATTATCGCTACGGTGGAAATTAACCATTTGATAATTATCCCCATAATTTAGGCATTTAATGACCCTTATTATTGTAGCAGATTTTTTGACATAAAAAAACTGCCCGGAATCGAATCCGAACAGGTTTGACTTTAACGAAGTGCCAATTTAGCAGATCAGCTCGCTAAACCGATTGACGACCTCTCTGGGAAGGACCAAAATTTCTCCGGGATAAACCCTGATTTGGTGCTCGCCGTCCGAAATCCGCTTTGAGCGCCACCGGTGTGCTTCAATAACTTCGTTAAGCAAAGGTCTAAGGTCTCCTTGCCGCAAAGCAAGATAGAATTCCAAGTCCGGAGTTTTCATGTTGGCCTGCGCCTTTTCTGGCGAAGTTCCAAAGATCAGATCGACCGCCTCTGCCACCAATCCCTTCTTAACCAGCATTCGGGCCATCGCTTCGGGAGGAGCGCCGCTGGGCAATCCCGACATTCTTTGAGCTTCCACCATACTCTTTTGATGTTGCTCATGCTGATCGGCAGTTTTCTTAACTTTTGCGAGTGACACGATTACCTCCTCTATTTTAACTGAAAAGATCATAACCGGTATTATAGAATCTTAGCACTTCAATTAATTTAGTCAAACAAAAAAACCTGCGTGCTTAATTCGCACCGCAGGTGTTAGTCAGATTGATAAGGTGCTACGCCCTTTTTACTCGTCCAAACTTACGGTACGGTTTGTTGCTCAGTTGATACGGACTTCTTCCAATTTTAGCCTCTCTGGCTGCAGCTAAGGGGGTTCCTGTATTAAGAATCAACTTAAAAGCACTAACTTCTCTGGCTGCTTTTCCTAAAAGAGCTATGTTTTCACCAGGATAGATAGTGATAACATATTGCCCGTCAGTGTCCAAAATTTTTCCATCTACCCAACGATGATTTTCCGGCTGAGCAATTATGGTAATCAATCTTGAATTTCCTCCTCGAGCAAGCGTTCTTAAAAAGAGTAGCTCTTTTGGATCCATGTGGTCGATGGGAGGGTTTTTAAGCTCAATTCCGAAAATCAATTCAACTGCCAACTGGCAACGACCTTGAATAATCAACTGCTCCACCATCTTCGGCAAATTGGCGGACGGTGCGATATTGGTTGTTCGGTAAACCCACTGCGTTATTCTTGCCCTGACTTTGACATGAATAGGTTCCTCTCCGCTTTGAGATTCCATAGTTTATATCCTCCAGCGCTGATTTAAGGAAGTGTTCGATTTTCGTCTTTTTGGTTACCGTCCTGGTTGTCCAGTGAGGAAATTCCGACCTCAGTGCTGCCAAGACACGGTTTGCCTTCTGGATTTGGGTGCTCTGGTAAAATTTCTGCTCCTGTTTCAACCGAAAAAGTGCCCCCGCATAATCGACAGTTTACAATTGTTGGCATTTCGCTACTCCTTAATTTTTGAGATGAAAAGGTCAGTCTTTTGCTTTTATTTAGCTTGATTATATCTTATGATTATAAAATAGGAAAGAGGCATTATAAAAAAGCCCGACGTCTGATAACGCTCGGGCTTTAGTCTCAAAATCTCAAGATAAAGAAAGCGGGAGGTTATTGCCACCCATATCCTCCGCACGGCACAGTTGTGATTTGGAAATCTATCCTTTTTCTAGGAAACTGAGCCCGCAGATGTGTTTTGAAATTCTCCACTGCTTGAGGCCCATTTTGGGCGCATAAACGACTAAAATCATCATCCTCCCGACAAGGAATTACTGTTCCTCCAGTATTTCTTCCCGTTGCTTTAACCGTCATACCTCCGGCAGGTCCTTCTACCTCCTGATATTCAAAGAGGTAATGGAAACTTAGAACCTGATCCCCAATTTGAGTTTGATAAGTTTTCATCATCTCCTCCGCTAGTGGGTTATCCTTAATCTACAAAGAACCAATCCATAGTCTTGGTATCGTATATCTTAGTAATCAGCCTGTCAAGAAGAGTGGATAAGAGCTCGTCTCATTTGATCAGCTAGCATCGCCCAGAGCTCAATATTTAAGCTCCAATCGTTATTCACTGATTGGAGCTTTTTTATTCCAATTTACTTTCTAATTTCAACTATGACTTTTTCCTTTTTACTTTAAGCTTCAATTGAACAGCCGCGTAACTTTTATTTCTAAAATAAACCGGCGTGCGGTAATGCGGCTTTTGGGCTGCTTTTTTAGAATAGCGCATTTCGCGAAACTAATTTTTTTATAAAATAAATAGGCACAGTAATAACAAGGACAATTGATTCCATTAAGGCGCCCAATGTGATCACTCTGCCTAAGTACTGATTTATTATTTTACCGACAAAGTTCTCCCCGATCTGGAAATAGACCAGCGCCCATCCTAGTACTACCAAGAATATGATTCCCCAAAAAGCATTCTTTAGATCGGTTGTGCTAGGTGCTATAGAAGCGGCAATGCTGGCGGAGAAATAAAGAAAAAGCCAAAAAGTCCAGTGATTAGCGTAACTGCGGAAAAAATCCAAAGTGCTTTGAAAAAGCTCCTTAATATTAGCAAAAAATGAAGCGCTGAAATCAATGCTGGGCAAATCCTGTTGGTATTTAAACAGAAAAAACAGTCCCAAAAGAGCAAGGCTACAGCCAAAAAGCGGAGCGAGGCCGATAATGGGTTTGCCGATTATAGGAATCTTGGGCGGGCCGTGCTCCACTGCACCGCCCTCCGGCGCAAAAAAACGGATCCGGAATATCCTCGCTCGCATTAATACACAAGCAATCGCATGACTTAATTCATGAATAACAATTCCCAATGTGATAAACAAACGATATCCTCGGCGGGGAAAAATGCGGCACCATAAGCAGTCTAAGACAAAACTAAATAGCACCAGTAAAACAAACCAAACGATAAAGGCAAAGTAAGATGATAAATTCACAGGATAAATTGACTTATTGATTAACTGGCTGATTAACCGAATTTTCTTTCACGCGGAACAGCGCTGAGGCCTGGGAAAAACCTGAATTATAGAACGTGCCGTCCTTTTTCACTAGCCGCGCCAACAAGTGATATTCCCCCTCTTCCAAATTAGGAATCATTACGCTACCAATTTTTTCTAATTGACTAAAGGAACCGGTTCTTTGCAAAACAGTGTCTGACCCTCGAAATACTCTTAAATCAATGCGGTCCACTTGGTTCAATTCTCCGGAAAGGGCATATTTTACGATCAGTGGCCCTGGATTCAAAACAGTCTGATTACCGGGGAACACAATTGCTATTCTAGGATCCTGCAACTGTTCATTGATATTGGTTTCTGTTTCAGTATTGGCGCCCTTAATTCCTTCGGAGGAATTACTCTTAAAATAGTTGCTTTGATTTAGCCAAGACCAGCCAATTAAAATAACAACGGCGGCGACAATAGTTATGATCAGATTTCTGTTGTTTATTTTCATAGCCCTAATTTATCTTTAATTTCTTTTTTTACCCTGTCGGAAGTCCAGGGGGGATCCCAGACCAGTTCAATATTTGCTTTCTTAACCCCTGGAATTGATTCTACTCTTTGCTTGGCATCTCCAATTATTTGATGAACCAGCGGACATCCTGGAAAAGTAAGGGTCATTCTAACATTCACTGTTCCTCCTTCTATGTCAATTCCATAAACTAAACCAAGATCTACAATATTTACTCCCAGCTCGGGATCCATTACATTTTTCAGGCTTCGCTCAACTTTTTCTTTAGATAGTGTCGATTTTTTATTACCCATTGAATTTGGAATTTTCAGTTATCAATTTTCAAACCTGATTTTATTGAAAATTAGAAATTGAGAATTTATTGATAATTGTGAATTGAAAATTGGAAATTAGATAGTTATTCGTACCTTAAAGCATCAATTGGATTTTTACGGGCCGCTTTAGAGGCAGGCATTAGACCAAAAATTATTCCCACTCCCATCGAAACTCCGACTGACAGAATTAGGGCCTTAGGAGTTATCAATGTCGGGATTCCAGCATACTGAGTGATTATTTGGGTCACGGTAAAAGATAGCACCACTCCCAAAAAACCTCCAATCAGGCTCAGTACTCCTGATTCAACAAGAAACTGGAATAAAATATTGGCCCCGGATGCTCCCAGCGCTTTTCGAATTCCAATTTCCCTAGTGCGCTCCGTTACTGAGACCAGCATGATATTCATAATGCCAATCCCGCCGACAATCAGTGATATTGCCGCAATGCCAACCACCGCGCTGGTCAAAATTCCAAAAAATTTGTCGAAAAGATCAAGCATGTCTTCAGTGGTCAGGACAGAAAAATCCTTAATTCCTTTATGTTGATTAAGCATTACTTCTCTAATTTGTTCCACGCCAGCCGGAACCGCTTCGGTGGTCTTAAAATCAATCATAATTCTAAAAATATTCAGTGCCTCTAGAATGTCCTCCGCAGTGGTTATCGGCATCATGTACGCTTCGTGCAAATTAGGCAGCTGATTGCTTAAAAAATTGTTTTCCTTCCCGCTGCCTCCGCCTAAAAATTCCAAATCAGTTTCAATAATCCCCACTACCTCAAATTTCTCTTCTAAAATAGTAACTTTTTGGCCAATCGCTAATCCTTCAAAATCCTGCTTGGCGGCGTCACGCCCTACTAGCATCACCCGGGACTTATTGGCTAAATCTTCTTCTGAGATATACCTTCCTTCGATAACCTTAATATCCACCACCTCATCCATCTGATTGTTGGTTGCCACCACCATGGGAAGATAAGGATCCTTATCAGGAGGAGTAACCGCCCCGGGAACCAGCATTAGGGGCGCTGCGGCATTGACGTTTTCTACTGATTCAATCGCCTTGACGTCATCCATAGTCAGCGAGGACATGGTTAAAAACGATTCTGCCCCCATTCCTCCTTTTTCAATGTCGCCGGAAATCACCGCCACCAGATTTCCGCCGAAAGAATCAACGGCGCTGGAAAATTCACTTTGCACACCATCACCGATACTAATCAAAGTAATTACCGAAAAAACTCCGATGATAATTCCGAGCATCGTCAAAAGCGATCGGAGTTTGTTCGCCCAGATAGCCGAAATGGCAAAGCGGATGCTTTCTAAAATATTCATTCTCTTCCCTCCTTTCCGCCAACGAACTCTCCATCAACCATAACCACAGTTTTACTGGCCCATTGAGCTATTTGGGGATCGTGCGTGACAACTATAACGGTGGCCCCTTTTTTATTAGCCTCTTTCAATAAGGCCATAATCTCCTTTCCTGTTTTGGTATCTAAATTTCCAGTTGGTTCGTCCGCTAAAATTATTTCCGGTTCATTCACTATTGCCCGGGCAATCGTAGCGCGCTGGGCTTCACCGCCCGATAGTTCATTGGGTTTGTGTTTTATTCTATCCGATAGGCCCACCGCTTTAATGGCGTTAATCACCTTTTCTTTTCTTTTTATTCTTGGCACTTTCGCATAAATTAACGGCAACTCCACATTTTTGTAGACCGAGTAGCGCGGCAAAAGATTGTAGTTTTGGAAAATAAAACCGACCTTTTTGCTCCGCAGCTTAGGAAACTGACGTTTCGGCAAAGTTTCAATGTTCTGTTCGTCCAGACGATACACTCCGGCATTAGGCCGATCGAGCAGACCAATAATATTCATCAAGGTGGATTTGCCTGAGCCAGACGGCCCCATAATAGCAATAAAATCACCTTTTTTAAGAGTGATGTTAATATTCTTCAAAACGGGTAAAAAATGTTCTTTTCCCAACTGATACGCTTTGTCGATTTTTTCTAGCTCAATAATCGGCTTAGACATTTTTATTTGTTCTTATTTTTTACCCAAAAAATTAAACTGATTATTAAGGTAATTATGGTAACTGTCTCCGCTGCTATTTTAGAGTTCGCGCTGTTTTGTTCAAAAAGCAGATAGACAACAGTATAAATCACTCCAAAAACAACGGCGTTGATTACTAGAATATATATCAGTTTTAAAACAGGATTGGCCGCTCCAGCGGATAACAATCTTTCGGGATCTTTTTCCTGCGGTTCAAACATTTTTTGCTCTTTTTGCTTAGGCATAGTATTTTATTTAGTTGATTAGCTTTTTAGCTTATTAGCTTCTTAAACTTTTGGAAATTCTAACAAGCGACATCCTATAAGCTACCAGCTAAAAAGCTAAGGCCTAATCCTATTTTAAACTATTTTGCCTGAAATGTGAATTTGGGATTTATCGCTTTGAGTAGATTCTTTCCGACTGAATAAGGAATTTTTCGAGCTTTTGATAGGCATCCTAAAGCTAACCCTGGAATCTTTTTATTATGAAAATCACTACCCCCACTGATCAGCAAATGATTTTTTCGAGCAAATTGATACAATGCTTTTTGATCACGGATAAAGTGGTCAGTTGCATAAACTTCAATTCCGTCTAATCCCATCTTTTTAAGATTCTTTAAAACCGATTTCCAATTATTAAAAGAAGTAAGACTGATCCCCTCACTAAAACGTCTTCCTAAGGGATGAGAAAGAAAAGACAGACCACCCGCTTGATGGATAACTTTAATTCCTTCTTTGATGGGAACGTGTTTTTTTTCAACAAAACCTGGTTTACCGGGAATAATATAGGTTTGAATGAATAATGATCGATTGGGCGCTTTACCATGCTTTTTTTGAAAATAAGCTCGATTTTTGGGATCGGCAATTATTTCATCCGCTAAATGGGGCCGAGCGATTAAACCATGCGCCCTGCTTTTTACCTTATTAAAGGATAGTTGATACCCCAATTTTTGCAGCTTATCCGTCATTTTAGCAATTTGTTCCGTCCTGCTTTTTTGAGAAAAGCTAATCAATTTCAAAAGATCGGGATTCTGATAATTGATCCCGTATCCCAGCAAATGCAGTTCATTTTTTTGATAAGCCACCGTAAGTTCTAATCCGATAATGTAGGATATGTTTAAGCACTTTGCCATTTTGAGCGCTTCTGGAACGCAAGCAACCGAATCGTGATCGGTAATGCTCAAAATGCTTACTTCTTGCTTTTTCGCCATTTTAAAAAGCTCTGATGGCGAATATGAACCATCGGAGTAAGCGGAATGCACTTGGAGATCTACTTTTTTTGACATCATCTTTATTATATCTCAATTGAATGATAATAAAAACTGTTCCTAGAACCGCTCTAGAAACAGTTAATTCCTTAAGCCTTGAATCCAATCTATTGAAGGAGATCTTTTAAATGCTTTATTTATCTCTTAATTCGCTGCCTCTGAGTCGTTGATGATAAATTAGTGACTACTCTAATTCATCCAGCCACCCCGCTGTTTTATTTAACTTTTGTGAGAAAAGTCTACTGGTGTCTTTAGAATTTTTAGCATGGTGGTACTTGAAGTAGATCCTGTCTTTCAAAATACCAATAATTTCTATTTTTCCGGTCCGGTGAGACATTATATACTTTAACCGCTTACAGATGATATGACCTTTTATCTTGCTTTTTGCCTCTTTAAATATTTTGAATCCTCTATAGAGCGGCACTTGGAAATGATTTTTTACTCTTTTAACGGGCCGACACTGAAAAACGTAGTAAGGAAGAACATCTATTTTAATAAGTTTATTAATCAATTTCGCTAAAGTATCTGGATTATCATTTACTCCCTTTAGAAGAACGGCCTGATTATGAATTTGAACATTGGCGTTCTGAAGAAGATCAATTGCCTTCTGGGAGTATTTCGTAATTTCTTTCGGGTGATTAAAATGGGTAACAACATAAATGTGTCTGCCCCTGACAGAATATTTCTTAAGCAGTTTTAAAAGCGATTGGTCGTTAATAATCCGTTGCGGAAAGGTGACTGGCGTTCTGGTACCAAAACGAATGAAATCAAGATGTTTGATGGGTAAAAGCTTCTCTAAAAAAGTTTTTAAAACTTTAGTTGGCAATACAAATGGATCACCGCCGCTAATCAATACGTTATTTATTTCCTTATGCTTTTTTATATAAGAAACTGCTTTATCAAAGCGGCGAATTACTTCTTTATCGGAAAGTCCGACCAGTCTCTTACGAAAGCAAAAACGACAATAGGCGGCACAACGGTTAGTAGCCAGAATAAAGGCGGTCTGGCGATATTTGTGCTGTAAACCCGGCATTTTGGTATTTCTATGCTCACCACTGGTATCATAAGAGCCTGCGGTAATCAGTTCCTTGCCCGATGGTACAATCATCTTTCTAATTGGGTCATGCCTATCTTTCTTATTAATCAATGACAGATAATAGTTGCTGATCAGCATAGGATGAATCTTCACCACCTCCTCCATTTCCTTTTCTTCTTTAGGAGTTAGCCTGATCTGTTTTTTTAATTCTTTAATACTGCAGATACCACCGGTCCACCTGTTATTCTTAGTATTTAGTGTCTTCATAGCAGCTTTAGTTTATGACGAATTATCTAAAAAATGACTATTTGTTTTGAAAAACTAGATTACTGTTTTTTAAATCAATTTTAACGACCTTCCCTCTTTTACCCTATTTTCAATTATTTGTAAAGCTAGGGGGTCAAGGATTTTACTCTGAATCACCAGTTTTAAGGGTCAGGCACCAAAAGCAGGATCGTATCCCTTTTTGCTATTTTAAAAAGCTCCTTTGGCGAATAAGCGCCATCAGAGTAAGTGGAATGCACTTGGAGATCTGCTTTTTTATTCATTACTTACTTGTTCATTACTTATATTATACCGTAATTCAAAAACAAAAAACCGCTTTTCTAAAAAAACGATTGTTTAATTCACATTCTTTATCCATCGGGTATGGAAAATTATAATTTTTTATTAATAGTAAAATTATTTTATTAAGTAAAAAACCTACAAAGCAATGCAGACTTTGTAGGTTGGTTTATCCCCTCCTCTCCTTAGTGCCAAAAGGCTCTTTTTTTGGATCTTTAAAGAAAGAATTAATCTGAGGATTTTTTCGTTTGAGGGTAAAGCTTTTTTATCGCCTCTACAATCATTTTGCGCGGGATGTACCCATAAGTTTTTCCGTCATAGAAAAATGTGCGGCATTCCGTATCTTCCTGGCAAACGGCGGAACAGCTGCCGCAGTAACTTTTGGTATGGCGCGGGCTTCCGTGAATAATCTCTTCAATATCCCGGCCGTTGATTTTGATCGTCGGAGAAGTGGTGAATCCCCGCTTTTTTGCCGCTTCTTTGGTAACAATCGGAATCTTTTTTACTGTGACATTTAGCCCCAGTTCCTGAATGGCTTGATCAAGATGCTTAAGAGAAGCTTCTAGGCTAACTTCACTCATTTGACATCGGATGCAGCGCGACAAATCAGTATGGAGGAATTCAATGATTATTTTCTTTGAATCGGCCATCTAAGTCATAATTACTTATTCTATAAGAATTATATCATTTTTAAAATTAATACAAAAGCAAGCGCAAATTTAGATCCGTGCTTTTTTCTTTTCACTTAATTACAATTTTGTTCCGCCGATAATCAACTTTTAGCGGGCTATTCTCTTTTATCTCTTTGTTAATAATTTGCAAGGCTAAAGAGTCTAAAATTTCATTCTGGATAATTCTTTTCAAGGGTCGCGCGCCAAAAGCGGGATCGTATCCTTTTTTGGCCAGATACTCCTTGACTCGGTCAGAGATTTCCAGCTTTATTTTCCGCTCCGCTAATCTTTTTTGCACCTGCTTAAGTTGAAGTTCCACAATAGCTTTCAGGTCATCTTTAGCTAGACTGTCAAAAATAATTATCTCATCCACCCGGTTAATAAACTCCGGCTTGAAATGATTCTTTAATTCAGCAAGGATTTTTTCCTGCATTTCTTTTTCTGCCGCTTTTTTAGTGTGCGATCCAAAGCCAATGTCTTTATTCGTAGCCCAATCCAAAATGGTCTGGCTCCCAATATTGGAAGTCATGATAATAATCGTGTTTTTAAAGTTAACCGTCCGGCCTTTGGCGTCAGTCAGCCGACCGTCATCCATTATTTGCAACAGGATATTGAATACTTCCGGATGGGCTTTTTCAATTTCATCAAACAGAATTACGGCATAAGGTCGGCGCCGGATTATTTCGGTCAGCTGGCCGCCTTCTTCATAGCCCACATATCCTGGCGGTGAGCCGATTAACTTGGCCACGGCATGCTGTTCCATGTATTCTGACATATCAATCCGGACCATGGCATTTTCGTCATTGAACATAAATTCAGCCAAAGCCCGGGCCAGCTCTGTTTTACCCACGCCGGTGGGACCCATAAAAATAAAGGTACCGATGGGTCGGTTTTCTTCGGCAATGCCGGCTCGAGAGCGGCGCACCGCATTAGAAACGGCGGCAATCGCCTGCTTTTGGCCAATTACTCTTTGAGCTAAAACGTTCTCCATCGAGGTCAGCTTCTGCTCTTCGCTTTCCAGCATTTTGCTTACCGGAATGCCGGTCCAGCGGGAAACCACTTCGGCAATGTCTTCTTCGGTCACCTCTTCTTTTAAGATTTTCTGGTCGCTTTGAATTTTGGCTAACTTATTTTCCAGTTTTTTAATGTCTTTTTCTAATTCCGGAATTTGGCCATAACGAATCTCGGCTACTTTCTGAAGTTCGCCCTTTCGTTCTTTCACTTCCGCTTCGCTTTTCAGTTTATCAATTTGGGATTTATCTTGCCTAATTTTGCTGATAATCTCTTTTTCACTTTTCCAATGCAGTTCCAGCTGCTTGCTTTTTTCTTTAATTCCGCTTAGTTCTTTTTCAATCGCCTTTAGCTGTTCTTTGGTTTCAGGATCACTATCTTTAGCCAGCGCCCTTTTTTCAATTTCCAGCTGAATCACCCGGCGATGCGACTTGTCTAATTCCTCAGGCATGCTGTCAATTTCCATGCGCAAAGCCGAGGTAGCTTCGTCAATTAAATCCACCGCCTTGTCCGGCAAAAAACGGTCGGAAATATAGCGGTGGGAAAGCTCGGCCGCGGCAATAATGGCGCCATCCGTTATTCTTACGCCGTGGTGTACTTCATATTTTTCCTTAATCCCTCTTAAAATAGCAATGGTGTTTTCGACGGACGGCTCACCGATATAGACCGGCTGAAACCTTCTCTCCAGCGCGGCATCCTTTTCAATATATTTTTGATATTCCTTTAAAGTAGTGGCGCCAATCGCGTGCAGAGTTCCTCGGGCTAGAGCAGGCTTCAACATATTAGAGGCGTCCACTGCGCCCTCTGCTCCGCCTGCTCCCACCACCGTATGCAGCTCATCAATAAAGATGATGATTTTTCCGGCGGCCGCTTCCACCTCCTTTAAAACCGCTTTGAGCCGCTCTTCAAATTCGCCGCGGAACTTGGATCCGGCCACCAGGGAACCTACATCCAGCGCCAACAGCTCTTTGTCTTTAATTGATTCCGGAACGTCGCCGGAAACGATTCTTTGGGCTAACCCTTCTACAATAGCGGTCTTGCCGGTACCGGGCTCGCCGATTAAAACCGGGTTGTTTTTTTTGCGGCGGGATAATACCTGCATAATCCGGCGGATTTCATCATCGCGGCCGATTACCGGATCCAGCTTTTCCTCCCGCGCCTGCTTGGTTAAATTGATGCTGTATTTTTCCAGGGCCTGATATTTGCTTTCCGGATCCGGCGAATCCACTTTTTGAGTGCCCCTGACTTCAGCTAAAACTTTCAACACCCGATCATAATCCATCTTTGATTCCGAGAGCACCATCTTAACTTTAGTGTTCACGGAAAGCATCGCCAAGAAAATATGTTCTGTAGAAATATATTCATCTTTTAACTTGGATGCTTCTTTTTGGGACTGATCCAGTATTTTCTTAAAATCTTCGGTAAGGTACATCTGACCCACTGTTCCCGGGCCGGATGCTTTGGGAATTTTGGCAATTTCCGCCTGAATTTTATTTTTTAATTCCTCTTCCGGAATCTCCAGCTTTTTTAGAATGGATAAAATCAAAGACTCACTCATGGTTAAGAGCGATAGTAAAAGATGCAATCCATCCACCTGTTGCTGTCCGTTTTCCGAGGCAAGCATTTGAGAATTCTGAATTGCTTCTTGAGATTTGAAGGTAAAGTTTTGGGGAGTCATGTTTTGTAACTAGTAACTAGTAATTAGTAATTTGTAATTGGTGATTGATAGTGATTATTAGTGCTAGATTAGCACTCTCAAGTATAGAGTGCCAATTTCATTATATTCATCTAAATAATACGTGTCAACCCCGTTAGAAATTTCGTCTAAATTTCAATAATTGCGCTGTTAAGACAGTAAATTTCTAACGGGTTCAAGCCGAAAGGATGTTTCAGGTAGCCACATCAAAACGTCATTCAAAATCTCATCTGAAAATTCCCATCTAATCTTTCCTACATTTAACAAAAAATCCCGCATCTTTTAATTCAACGCGGGATAAACGAGCCATTGATTATTTTTAACCCTTACCCAAGGTTTTAGAAATGCCAGCGAATCATTCATTTGATCATACCGCCAACTGCCAGCTCAAATTATTATTCCCCAAGCTGAGACGAGCGGCTTTCTAGTATAGAAAAGATTAGCAGTAATACCGCCATCATCGCTGCATACATACCAACCCATAAGGGGCGCAGGCGTTCATACTTGTCTTTCCAGATCGCCGCTTTTGATTGCAATTCGTTAAGATTGGTTCCTTTTGAAATCAGTACAGTTGTTGGTACATAGCCAGACAGCAACGCTCCCTCTATCTGCTGCGCCGCTAATTGGACCTCTTCCCACAACTGATCCGCAATCTGGTATTCACCCGATTGAACAGCATCTGTCACCGATTCCCAATACCCTCCTATGCCTTCGCACAAGAGAGGAAAGATAAAAGTAAGGGAAACGGCGATGGAAATAAGTAAAAAAGAAAGTGCAAAGACTGTAAGAGCCAAGCACGGATACTTTGTTGCAAACGATTCCCTAGCGGTTATCGCAGCGCTGGTTTCTACGGCTTTTTGAGACATGACATCCTCCTTATGGTTTTAGAATTTTCAAAGGTCATTGCCAATTAAGACAGATTAATTTGAATTTTAATAACAGTCAAGCTTTCGTGTTAAATCCTAAAAGGGCTCTTAAATAAGGAAATGTGTCAGGTAAAACTATCGCCGTTATAACCAGCTGTAAAAGAACAAGTTTTGTCATCCCTCCTCCTTTGGGATTGATTTTGAAATGAGCATTTTGATTAACAATATATGATAGAAAATAATCGTGCAATTGTCAATGTTTATTACGCTCCAAATTACCCCTACGGAGCTGATTAATCTGCTATCTAGAATTACAAGAATTGTTACCAAAAAAAACAAACAATAAGCTTTACCCCATTAGAAATTTCGTCTAAATTCCAATAATTGTGTTATTAAGATAGTAAATTTCTAACGGGGTTTACTTTATCTCCTATTTTAGCTAAGATTGGGGTGGTTAATTGAATAAAGGAATCTATAATGAAAATACTTCTGGTCTATCCCAAATATCCAGAGACTTTCTGGAGTTTTAAGTATGCTTTGAAATTTATCTCTAAAAAGGCCGCAAACCCACCGTTAGGACTATTGACTGTTGCTTCGCTGCTTCCTAAAGAATGGGAGAAAAAACTGGTAGATTTAAACGTAACGCCATTGGAAGATGAACACCTTAAATGGGCGGATTTCGTATTCATCAGCGCTATGTCAATTCAAAAAGAATCGGTAAGGGAAATTGTTTCCCGCTGCCGAAAACTGGGTATTAAAACTGTGGCGGGCGGACCTCTTTTTACCACTAACCGGGAAGATTTTGAAAAGGTGGACCATTTAGTACTCAATGAAGCGGAAATCACCCTACCTCCATTTCTGGAAGATTTAAAGAATGGGCGCGCTAAGCATATTTATACTTCTCCCCAATGGGCTGATGTTAAAAAGACCCCCATCCCCAATTGGGAACTGATTAATGTCAAAAAGTATTTTTCCCTAAACATCCAGTATTCCCGAGGCTGCCCCTTTAACTGTGAATTTTGCAATATCTCTTTACTTTGCGGGCGGATACCACGAATAAAGGATAAGCAGCAGGTATTGGCTGAGCTAGATAGTATCTATGCGCAGGGTTGGCGGGGCGCAGTATTCTTTGTGGATGACAACTTTATTGGAAATAGAGAAAAGTTGAAAAAAGAGGTCTTGCCCGCTGTCACCCAGTGGATGAAGCAAAAGAAATATCCTTTTTTATTCAACACCCAAACATCAATTAATCTTGCTGACGATGAAGAGCTGATGCGATTGATGGTTCAAGCCGGATTCAACGCGGTTTTTGTTGGTATTGAAACACCCAATAAGGAAAGCTTAGCGGAATGCGGAAAGTTTCAGAATAGGAGCCGGGATCTGCTTAGCTGCGTCAAAAAAATCCAGCGCTTTGGCTTAGAGGTGCAGGGCGGATTCATTGTCGGGTTTGATAACGATCAGCTTTCAATTTTTGAGATGCAAATTAAGTTTATTCAGGAAAGCAAAATTGTTACCGCCATGGTTGGTTTATTAAATGCCACTCCGGGGACAAGGCTACACATGCGTCTTAAAAAAGAGAATCGTTTAGTGAATGATATCACCGGTGACAATACCGATACTACCATTAACTTTATTCCTAAAATGAATCAGGAGGCGCTTTTAAACGGTTACAAAAAAATTCTCAAAGCCCTTTATTCTCCCAATAATTATTATCAGCGCGTTAGAGGATTTCTTATAAATTACCAGCCGTTACCGAAAAGAGTGTTTCGATTCCATTTCTATCACTTAGGAGCATTTTTTAAATCAGTCCTGCGTTTGGGTATTATTAGAAAAGAAAGGCGTCATTATTGGAAACTTCTACTCTGGACTATTTTTAGACGCCCGCGCCTTTTTCCCTTGGCCGTAACTTTTGCAATTTATGGTTTTCATTTTCAGAAAATTTTTGAAAAGGTATGGTGAGTATGGAAAAATTTAATAATGATTTCAAGCTACCGGAACAAGAAATTAAGAAACAACACCGGTTGACAAGGGAAGAAGTGGCGGGTAGGCTCGAGCAAGGCGAGAATTTAGAAAATCTGATCTTGACCGATCTTGATTTAGCCGGTCTGAATTTGGAAGGAAGAAAATTTTGTCATTCTGACCTTCGGGGAATAAATTTTTACCGTGCGGAAGAAAATGACAACGGAACGGTTACTGAAACAAGAACGAACCTTAAAGGCTGTGATTTTACCGAGGCGATTATTGCCGACCTTGGTCCAGAAGCATTCTTTTACAAAGTTGAGGCCGAAGGAGCAAAATTCGGCTACCAGGAGAATTTGATTTCCCGAAGAAAGCGCCAGGCGGAATCCGGCAAAGTACCCCGCAAAGAAGACACCGGCGGGCTTTTTGGATTCAACGGCATGGAGGGCAATTTCAAAAAAACCAGGTGGATCAATGCTGATTTTGGAGGCGGTTCCGGCTACGATGCGCTTTTTATCGGCGCTGATTTAAGCGAAGCAACTATGGAAGGATGCGACTTATCGGGGATTGACTTTTCCGAAGTGAATATTGACAACATTGAAATAGTAAACCCGACCTCGCTGGCAGGGATGAAAATTAACAAAGATCAAATTGAATTGTTGGCTCAAACCATCCGTCTATCTGATTCGGAAAAGAGAGCAAAATTTTTAAAAGAAATTGAACAAAAAGGTCCAAGAAAGGCATTGGAGGATTATTTCAAAATAATTATTATAAAAGGAAAAGAATAATGGCTAACATAATTGTAAAAAAATCCAAAATCAACCAAAGGGGTGTTTTTGCCAACCGCGATTTTAAAAAAGGAGAAGTGGTGCTGAAATGGAAGCCTAAAAAGATACTGACAAAAAAAGAAGCGAGCGCTCTGCCGGAGGAGGAAAAGCATTATGTTTCCAATTACCAACTGAATGAGTTTATTCTGCAAAGCCCGCCGGAAAGATACGTGAACCATTCCTGCGAGCCCAATACCGAAGTAATCAACGGCTGCGACATTGCTTTACGGGAGATTAAAAAAGGAGAGGAAATCACTTCTGACTACGGCAAAGATAACGTTTTCATTCACTTTAAATGCAACTGCGGCAGCAAAAACTGCCGAAAGTTCATTTAGCGAGTGATAATGAAAAAAGCAAAATCCATAAAAGTAAGATCAGCCCGTAGGAATGATTTATGAGTTATTTCTACGGATTAGAAGATTTGAAAAATATTCGTCAGCGCGATTAAAACTATTTATAAATGAAAGAGGAGCTATTTGAATTA
>Ga0066637_10000599_pt1 | contig 22238 bp, 25 predicted proteins | sample CryGeyCG2014_020_FD_62737 | JGI IMG/M metagenome (GOLD analysis project Ga0066637, IMG submission 62737) | Groundwater microbial communities from aquifer - Crystal Geyser CG08_land_8/20/14_0.20 | ecosystem: Environmental > Aquatic > Deep subsurface > Groundwater | place: USA: Utah: Grand County...
ATAGTACAAAACGGTTCCGCCATAACCGGAACGACCGGAGGGATTGAAAAACTTTTTGTAATCGGGAATTTGACAAAGAAACATGGAAAGTTGATTGGGTTCAGCCCTCAATTCCTGAATCATAATGACATCCGGTTGCTGATCATTAATAAATTTTATAAATTCAACTTCAGCCGAACGAAGACCGTTGACGTTCCAGGAAATTAATTTCATAAAGGAATTATATACCAAGATATTTTAAGAGATAACAATGTTGCATAAAATACCGCGATCGTGGATAAATAAGTAATAGTGTAACTCTGAACTTGGATCAGGGAGGATCTGGATTTGCCAGATGTCTGAACAGATAAATAAAACAACAGATCGTATAGGTCAAATAAAGACCAGCTTTTGGTTGAGAAAAAATAAACAAAATTACTTGAGGTAAATTAATAGTTCCATATCCATACATTGGATATGTTGAAAAGCTAACGATGATAAGAAAACGGCAGAGGAATTGATAGTAAAAAAGTTGCCTTGTAAGAAATTTTTTGATCAATATATCTCACTAGTAATATTATAATCCTTTAATAAAAAATAATGCCCTGCATTTGTGAATTGTTATTTCACGCCTGCAGGGCATTTTGGTTGGTCGGAACAATCAGAGTATTGCCTTTGATTTGTAGATGGTTTTTTAAGGAGGCAACACCTCAACCGAGATTCCTCTGATTCCATGGCCCCGCAGGTATGTCTCGAGTAAGCTTTCAACGATATATGCGAGACTGTCGAGAGTACGTTTCCCTGAATCGTTTACCCATTCTGGCAGATGATCATCCTCCCCGCGTAAAAACTGGATTTCAACCCGGAACCTTGCGGCTTTCTCACCATAAATCGCGATGGCTTCTTGGATGACAAACTCCACACAATCTTCTGGGATTTTGAGACATGCGACAAGATCTTTTTCTCGACAACGATTTGAACTTTAACTCGAAAAACCATTTGTTGTCTCCTTAATTGAGATAAGAGCTACCGATGCGTTCATCCAATATAGAATTATAATCAAAAAAGTCTCAAAGTCAACTATGGGACATAAAAAAAATTTGAAATTTTAAATTTGAAATTTGAAATGAATTTTTTAATGATTAAATTTTCAAAACTTCGTTTGACTTAAACTCCTCCCAGTGATACAATTTCGGTAGGTGGGGAAACCCACTTTTTAAATAGTTATGATGAAATATAAACCAAGAACCGAATTTGCCACCGCGATCGCGCAAGTGGCGATTGAAAGAAATATTGACCCGTCATTGGTTATTGATTCGATTAAAGAAGCAATTATGGCGGCCTACCGGCGCGACTGCAAAGAAAGAAACATTCCCGTTTCCGAAGAAGAAACTTTTATTGTGGAAATTAATGATCAGACTGGTGAGGCAAGAATTTTTAAATCTGACGGGGAAAAGAAAAAAGACGAAGTCACCCCCCCGGGATTTGGCCGGATTGCCGCTCAAACTGCCAAACAAGTCATCCTCCAAAAAATCAGAGAAGCGGAAAAATCTTCAATCATGGATGAGTATTCCAAAAGACTGGGAACTTTAGTTTCGGGAATGGTTTTAAGATTTGAAGGACCGAATGTAATTGTCGATATTGGTAAAACCGAATCCGTAATGACCCCCCAAGAACAGGTACGAAGCGAAGGCTACCGCGTTAATCAAAGACTGACTTTTTATATTGATAGCATTCAGGAAGGACTGAAAGGAAAACAAATTATTGTTTCCCGCGCGGCTAAAGGTTTGGTTGAAGCTTTATTTAAACGGGAGGTACCGGAGGTATCCCAAGGAACGGTGGAAATTAAGGAAATTGCCCGCGAGCCGGGAGTAAGAACCAAAATTGCCGTGATTTCCAAACAGGCGGGGGTTGATCCGGTTGGTTCCTGCGTCGGGCAAAAGGGAGTTCGGGTTCAGCAGGTAATTGACGAACTTTTGGGTGAAAAAATTGATGTGATTCAATGGAATGCTGACCCAACGGTTTTTATTGCCTCGGCTTTATCACCGGCCAACGGGGTGAAGGTTAATATTAATGAAGCGGACAAGACGGCGGTGGTGACTGTTCCGGATGATCAATTATCGTTATCTATTGGTAAAGAAGGCCAGAATGTGAGATTGACAGCAAGGTTATCGGGATATAAGGTGGATATTCGTGGAGATTCAGAAGCGGGAAGCGGGAAGCTTGAGGTTGGAGAGAAGAAGTTAGAAGTTGGAACGGAAGAAAAAGAAGTATCAAAAGAAGGAAAAGCCCGCCTTGCGGCGAGGCAGGTATCAAAAGTATCAAAGGCAACAAAGGTATCAAAAGCGAAAAAAACTAAAAAAGACTGAGATGATACCGAAATTTTTTAAACATGGCCAAAAAAGAAGACAAGCAAATTGGAATGTTAAGCCGGCCGCCGATTGTGGCGGTTTTGGGTCACGTTGATCACGGAAAAACTTCATTATTAGATAAAATCCGCCAAACAAAAATTGCCCTTAAAGAAGCTGGCGGCATTACCCAAAAAATCGGTGCTTACCAGGTCGAAGTCGGCAATCAAAAAATTACTTTCATTGATACGCCGGGTCATCAAGCTTTTTCGGCCATGCGCAGCCGCGGGGCAAAAGTGGCGGATATTGTTATTCTGGTGGTTGCCGCCGATGACGGAGTAATGCCGCAAACCATGGAATCTATCGGTCATATTCAAGCAAGCGGGGTGCCGTTTATTGTGGCGATTAATAAAATTGACGTTCCCGGGGCGGATGTTGATAGTGTTAAAAAACAGTTAGAGCAAAACGGTGTGGGTGTTGAGGGTTATGGGGGAGATGTGGTTTGTGTTTCTGTATCAGCCAAAACAGGCGAGGGAGTAAAGGATCTTTTAGAAATGATTTTATTGGTGGCGGAAATGCACGAAATAAAAGCCGATCCAAATGGACCTTTGTTCGCCGTGATTATTGAATCTAAAAAAGACCAACGGGGAGCCGTTGGCACGGTGATTGTCAAAAACGGAACACTACATATTGGTGATCAGGTAAATGTCGCTGGCACAACGATTAAGGTTCGGGGAATGTTTGATGCTGAAGGTAAACCCGTAAGTCAGGCCGAACCAGGTAAGCCGGTGGAGGTTTTAGGTTTTGTCCAAATGCCGCCGGTGGGCGCCGAGTTGTCATCCAGGGTTGATTTGGAAAAAACCGCGCCGGTCATGGCGGCCGATTCACCGCCGAAAATTAAGGAAACGGAAAACCAATTAAGATTGATTATTAAAACCGATTCCCAAGGATCTTTGGAGGCGATTAAGGCGACTTTGCCGACGGATGTTTTTGTGATTCTTTTCGGAATTGGGGACGTGATTGAAAGCGACGTTTTGCTTGCCCGGACAAGTCAAGCGGAAATTTGGGGTTTTAATATTAAGGCCTCCTCGGAAATTGAAAAATTAGCCAGCAGCGAGAAGGTAATAATTAAAACCTTTAATATTATTTATGATTTTTTGGAAAATTTGGAAAAAAGAATTTTAACCCATTTGGAACCGACCATTGAAGATCAGATTTTAGGGAAAGCGGAAATCATTGCCAGTTTTGAGATTAATAAACAGATGATTGCCGGCGCGAAAGTTTTGGAAGGAAGAATTAATAAGGCCGATAATTTAAGATTATTGCGGGGTGAAGTGATTGTTGGGGAAACCCGGATTTCCTCTTTGAAACAGCAAAAAGCCGAAGTGGGCGAAGTTCAAGTAGGGGAAGAATTCGGCATCAGATTTTCTACCCCGCTTGACTTTAAGGTTGGTGATATGGTAATATCCTACAGGTCTAAATGAAAAACTATCCTTTTGCCCAAATACAGGAACAATTAAATTCTGCCGGCAATATTTTAATCGCCTTGCCAAAGGGTGTTAATTTTGATACGGTTGCCGGCGGTTTAGCTCTTTCTTTAACGCTTCAAAAAATGGGTAAGAAAATATCGGTCGTTTGTCCGGATCCGATGAGAGTCGAATTTTCCCGCTTGGTGGGGGTTGATAAAATCACCGATAAACCGGCCGGTTCCGATTTGGCCATTGTTTTCAATTATCCTTTAGACAGCATCGAAAAAGTCACTTCCAACGACAATGACGGCAAGCTTAACCTGATAGTTAAATTAAAAGCCGGTCAAGCCCCAATTGATCAATCGCAAATCAGTTTTACTCCCGCCGGTGTCAGCGCGGATTTAATTTTTACCGTTGGTTTGCACAAATTTGAAGGCTTGGGAAAAATTTATTTTGACAATAAGGAATTGTTTGATCAAAAACCGATTGTTAATTTGGATAATAATACCGGTAATGCCGCTTACGGAAAAATCAATATTGTTGATCCGGAATCATTATCAATCAGCGAAATGGTGAGTTTGCTGGTTCACGGAATGCAGCTGCCGATTGATGCCGATATTGCCTCCAACATTATGCTTGGTTTGGAAACAGCCACCGACAATTTCCGCAGCTTAAAAACAACCGCCGACACTTTTGAAGCGGCCGCTCTGGCCTTAAGATCCGGCGGACGAAGAAGTCAAATGACAATCACCACTCCTCAACCAACGCCAACACCGACGGTGGTTGCAACTCCTCCGGCTGAAACGGTAGCAGAAACACCGAGAAACGATTGGCTGGAGCCAAAAATCTACAAAGGATCAACTCTTCCCTAATTTATTTATTTGTAATATAATTGCAAAAGTATGGCTTTATCATCTGAAGAAAAGACAAAAGTAATTAGTAAATTCGCCACCGCTAGTGGTGATACGGGCAGTCCGGAAGTTCAAGTGGCCCTTTTAACGGAAAAAATTAAAAAACTGGCGGATCATTTAAAAGAACACAAAAAAGATGTTCATTCCCGCCGGGGTTTGCTGTCAATGGTTTCTAAAAGACGAAGACTGCTCACTTATTTATCAAAAAAGGACGATGGCCGCTACCGCAAGGTATTGGAATTATTAGGTCTTTCTAAATAACCTCAATGTTGAAAACAAAATTTTCCAAATCAGTTGAGATTGGTGAAAAAACGTTAACGTTACAGGCGGGTGGATTTGCCGGCCAGACCGATGCGGCGGTCTTGGGGCAATATGGGGACACCATGGTTTTAGTCACGGTGGTTTCCGCGGCGGCTCGGGAAGGAATTGATTATTTTCCTCTTTCGATAGAATATGTGGAAAGACTTTATGCCGGCGGCCGGATAAAAGGTTCCCGCTGGGTCAAAAGAGAAGGCCGTCCTTCTGATGAGGCGATTTTAAAAGGCCGAATTATTGATCGGTCAATCAGGCCTCTTTTTCCCATGGATTATAAAAATGAAGTTCAAGTGGTGATTACCATTTTATCGGTTGATTTGGAAAACGACCCCGATGTTCTCTCTCTAATAACGACCAGTGCGGCTTTAATGCTTTCAAGCGTTCCCTGGAATGGCCCGGTAGGCGCTGTTCGTGTTGGTTTGAAAGAAGGCACTTATTTTACCAATCCGATAAATGCGGATCTGGCTTTTTCGGAATTGGAATTTGTTGTCGCATCGACGAAAGAAAAGGTTTTAATGATTGAAGGCCAAGGACACGAATCTTCTAATGAAGCAGTGGAGGGAGCCGTTGAATACGCCAAGAAAGAAGCCGCTAAAGTAATAGATTTTATTAATGATTTTGTTAAAGAAGCAGGAGTTAAAGAAAAACAGAAATATGAAGCCGGAAAAATTGATCCGGAATTGAAAAAAGCAATCGAGAAAAAAACAAAAGACCAGCTTGAACCTTTAATGAAAAAAGAGTTGGATTACAATGAATTAGCGGCTGCTTTAATTGAAGAATTTAAGGATTATGATAAAAATCTTGTTGCCGCGACTTTTGAGAAAGTCGTCGAAGAAGCAACTAAAGCCTTACTTATTTCCGGTAAAAGACCGGATGGCCGCGGGGTAGACGAAATTAGAAAATTGAATATGGAAGTTGGAATTCTTCCGCGAACACACGGATCGGCCATTTTTACCCGGGGTCAAACACAGGTTTTGAATGTTACAACTTTGGGTGCTCCTTCCTTAGAGCAGTTAATTGAAAGTGCCGAGGGCGAAGAATCGAAAAGATTTATTCATCATTACAGCATGCCGCCTTATTCTAGCGGTGAAACCGGCCGTTTTGGTACGCCATCGCGCCGGGAAATTGGCCATGGAGCTTTAGTAGAAAGAGCGTTAGAACCGGTTATTCCTTCGGCTGATAAATTTCCCTATACAATTCGATTGGTTTCCGAAGTGCTTTCTTCAAACGGCTCAACCTCAATGGCTTCCACCTGTTCTTCCTCTTTGTCGTTAATGGATGCCGGTGTTCCGATTAAAGCTCACGTGGCGGGGATCGCCATGGGTTTAATTACCGATAAAGATAAATTTACTATTTTAACGGATATTGCAGGAATTGAAGACCACAGCGGCGAGATGGATTTTAAGGTTGCCGGCACCAGCGAAGGAATTACTGCCGTCCAATTGGATGTTAAGAATGACGGATTGACCAACGAAATGATAAAAGAAACTTTAAGCCGAGCCAAAGTTGCCAGATTATTCATTTTAGAAAAAATGAATGCTTGTATTTCCCAGCCTCGGGAAAAAGTCTCTCAATACGCACCTAAAGTCGTGGTAATTCATATTCCCGTGGAAAAAATCGGCGAAGTAATCGGGCCGGGCGGAAAAATGATTCGTCGGATAATCGAAGAAACAGGCTGTAATGTTGAAGTTGAAGATGACGGATCGGTTAATGTTTCCGGCACTAATGAAGAAGGAGTCAAAAAAGCAATCGCCACAATTGAAGGATTAACCCGCGAAGTTAAGCCGGGCGAAGAATTCGAAGGCACGGTAAAAAGAGTTCAGCCTTTTGGCGCGTTCGTGGAGATTATGCCGGGTAAGGAAGGTTTAGTTCATGTTTCCCAAATGTCGACCGAATTTGTTGACGATCCGGGAAAATTGGTTAGCGTCGGCCAAAAAGTGAAAGTCCGGGTTACGGAAATTGACGAGTTGCATCGGATCAATCTTTCCATGCTTTTTGGCGATGATATTAAAAAAGCCAAACCAAGAGAATTTAGGCCGCCAAGAAAAGACTTTGACCAACCAAGACGGCCTCATTGGTAAAGACACTCACTGCCTATGGATTCTAATAATAACGCCATTTTTCAGGAAATCGAAAAGCTTCAGCAAAAAGTAGAGAAAACAACGCTACCCCCGGAACTTAAAGATAAACTTTTAGATGAAATCACGAGATTAAAAAGAATTTCCCAAAGCGTCGGCTATACCCAAGAATTTGAACAAGTTTCCCGTTATGCCGATTGGGCGGTTAATTTACCTTGGGCAACGCGCAGTCAGGATGTTTTGGATTTGAATGCGGCCAAAAAAATTTTTGACAAAAATCATTATGGTTTGGAATCAATTAAAACCAGGATATTGGAATATTTATCGGTTTTGAAACTAAACAGCCAAATGGAAACAAATAAAGGGGAAATTAAAATCAATAAATTCATGAGAGCTCCAATTTTGTGCTTTATCGGCTTGGTCGGTACCGGTAAAACGACAATTGCCTATTCGATTGCCGAAGTAATGGGAAGAAAAATCGAAAGAATTCCTTTTGGCGGTTTAGGTGATCCGTTATATTTGCGGGGTCAATCCCGGGTTCATCCGGATAGCGAGCCGGGTCAAGTGGTTAAAGCTTTAAGACGGGCCGGTACGAAGAACCCAGTAATTCTTTTGGATGAAATTGATCGGGTGGTTGAAGAAAGCCGGGCGACGATTATGGGTGTTTTGGTTGAACTTTTGGATCCGGAGCAGAACGCCGCTTTTACCGACCATTTTCTTGATTATCCTTTTGATCTTTCAGAAGTTTTGTTCATTGCGACTGCTAATAATACCGGTAATATTTCTACGGCCGTGATGGACCGCTTGGAACCGATGATGATGCCTTCTTACACCGATGAAGAAAAAATTAAAATCGGCATGGATTATATTTTACCCAAGGTGATGGAAGAAGCCGGTTTACCCAAAGGCTGTTTGGAAATTGCCCTGGATGTCTGGCCTAAAATCGTTCGTCCTTTGGGTTACGATTCGGGAATTAGAACCTTAGAACGGACGATTAACGGCATTTGCCGGAAAATTGCTAAAATGATTGTGGAAAAAGGCAACCAAAAATATATAATTACCACGCAGAATATGGAGGAATTTCTACCAACATGGTAAAAATTATTTCTTTGTCGGGTTTTGGAAAAGTAACCACCAATATGTTTGTTTACGAAACGGAAAAAGACATTTTACTGGTTGACTGCGGCGTGGGTTTTCCAACCGAAGAAATGCTGGGGGTTGATCTATTGATTCCGGATATTGATTATTTGATGGATAAAAAAGACAAGATCCGCGGCTTGGTTTTAACTCATGCTCACGACGACCACATCGGTGCCCTGCCCTACATCTTGCCCAGACTGCCCAGTATTCCGATTTACGGTTCCCGTTGGGCCTTGGCCGTGGCCGGGGAAAAATTAAGAGAATCTTCGGTTGGCGCCAAATTGATAGAAATTAATTTCCAAAACCCGGGAAATAAGATTTATCTTGGTGATTTTAAGATTTCGGCCGTGGAAGTAACTCATTCGATTCCGGAGACACTTCATTTGGTAATTGAAACTCCGGTTGGGGTTATTTATCACGCGGCGGATTTTAAAATGGATTTGACTCCGGTGATGGGTCGGCCGACGGACCAAAAACGGGTGGCGGAAATCGGCAAGCGCGGCGTTCTTTGTCTGCTTTCCGATTGTTTGCGAGCCGAACGGCCGGGTTTTACCCCGTCGGAAAAAAACTTAGGTGAAGTTTTCGAAAGAGAAATTACCGATTGTAAAGGGCGGTTTTTGGTCACGACGATGTCTTCCAATATCTCGCGTTTTAAGCAAGCAATTGAAGTTTCCGTTAAGCATGGCCGGAAAATTGTTTTGGTCGGCCGGTCAGTTGAAAAAAATATCGAAATGGCTTTGAAATTGGGCTATCTTAATTTTCCTAAAGATGTTTTCCTGGGCATTAAGCAGATTGATCAAGTTCCGCCGTCAAAAATCACTTTACTGGTCGCCGGCAGCCAAGCCCAAGCCGGTTCGGCGCTGGAACGGATTGTCAGCGGCGACCACGAAATTAAAATTGCGCCGGATGACAAGATTGTTTTTTCTACCGATTATATTCCGGGTAACGAATTGGCCATTAACGAATTAATCGATAATATTCTGCGGGCCGGGGCGGAAGTTTCCTATGTCAATATCAACAGCGATATCCATGTTTCCGGCCACGGGGCGGCCAGCGATCTTAAGAAATTAATCGAACTGGTTAAGCCGAAATATTTCTTGCCGATCGGCGGTAATTACCGGCATATGATTGCTTATCAAAAACTGGCCGTTGGTTTAGGTTATAAAAAAGAGAATGTTTTATTGCCGGATGGTAACCAAATGATTGAATTGGACGATTCTAAAACTGCCAAAATCCTGCCGGAAGTTCGTTTGGGAACCGTGATTATTGACGCTTTGGGAGTTGGTGACGTCGGCAATGTGGTTTTGCGCGACCGGCAAGTTCTTTCTCAAGAAGGCATGGTGGTGGCGGTGATTTTGCTTAACCGGTCAACCGGAGAAATTATCAACGATCCGGAAATTATCAGCCGCGGTTTTGTTTATGTTAAAGATTCTGAAGAATTGTTGAATCAAGCCCGTCGGCAAATAAGACTGATATTGAAAAATGCCCAAAACCGGAGGGTTGGATTAAGAATTTTGCGTGAAGACATCCAGGCTTCATTGGAAAAAATGTTTTTAACCAAAACCGGCCGTAGGCCAATGGTATTAAGCCAAATTATTGAAGTTTAATGGTATAATATTGGTATGAGTGAAGATAAGGTTAAACAGTTAGTTTGGGATTATCAAATAAGCCCATCTGATTTCTTAGAGATTCTAAAAGGTAAAAAAGCCGAAGGTTGGTTAAACCAGGATTGGGCAATATCCCGAGTTTTAGAACACTTGAACTATTATGATGCAATTTCTCTGGTTCCTTTAAAAACTCTAGCCAAAAGATGGATTTCAGTGAAATCAAAAATATTTTCTGACTCGATTCGCAAAGGCTATGAATTCGTATTACAAAAACACTCTTTACCCCCTACAAGATAAAGCTTTAAAGGTAATTGAAACCTCTAAAACTCCATTCTATTTAACGGGCGGAACCGCGCTTTCTCGATGTTATTTTCACTTTCGGTATTCGGAGGATTTAGATTTTTTTGTTAATAACGACTCAAAATTTCCCAACTATATTCAAGAAATTGTTAAAGTTCTTTCGAAATTTAATCTCGAAACTAAAATTAAAACAGACACTTATTGTTCAATCTTTATCGAAAATAAATTAAAGATAGATTTTATTAATGACGTTGCCTCCCGGTATGGAAAAATTGTGAAGCAAAAACTTTTTTCTCAAGTTGATAATCCTGAAAACATTCTTTCGAATAAAATTTCTGCTTTAATCAGTCGAGATGAGCCTAAAGACGTGGTTGATATCTGGATAATTGCTACTAATAAAAAAATAGACTGGAAAGAAATTTTTCTTTCAACTCGTTCAAAAGCAGTTGGTATTTTTCCGCCGCTTGTTGCCGAAAAACTAGAAACTTTTCCAATTGGTCTTCTTGAGAGAATAAATTGGGTAGAAGGAAAAAAGCCCAAAAAAGAAGTTTTTGTAAAAGATATTCAAAAAATCATTTCAGAAATTCTTCAATAAAATCAGCCGAAGGCCAATGGTATTAAGTCAAATTATTGAAGTTTAATTTCTCCAACAACAGATAAATTACTTGCTTGCAAATATTCCTTTGGAGTAAGGCCAAAAATATCCATCGCGACGTTTTGTGTAAGAGGATTGGTTCACATTTTCCACGCAAAGCCGAGCCAAAAAGTATAATTTTTTCGACTTTGATTTTTTTAGACAACTCTTTCGAGTACGTTTTATTGAAGCTTATTATCCCGATGTGTCAAGCTATTCCCCTGAAAAATTGTGAGATATTTTTTACAACTTCATCGTGTGGACCTAAGCGGCAAAGTTTAATCACATCTTTATCTTTTTGAAAACTCATTCGCCAAAAAAGGTCAATTCTTACCTCCCAAAACTGATATTTACTATGTTCTCCCTTCATTTTTTTAACCTGTAAAGATGGATGAGAAGGATTTTGAGCGAGGATTCTTAATTGTTTATCAACTTTTATTTGAATCTTTTGGGGTAACTTTTTATAGTCTTTTTTAAAATGAGCAGAAACCAGTAATTTCATACAAAATTATCGATGTAAATCAGCGAGAAGTTTTTCCACCGAATCAAATTTATTAAATTCTCCAGTTGTAAAGTCTTTTTGTGCTTCCAAATTAGCCTTTACCCACCATTCAGGACTGCCGTATTTAGGTTTGCTTAATCCAGCCAAAACAACTTTGACTCCCTGACGGATAATTTCCGCCATACTGGTTTTATATTCCGCTGCCAGGTATTTTAAAGCTTTCCAATCTTCTTCCGAAAGACTGATATTGGTAGTAATAGTACCATTTATGTTTGCCATAAAGATAATATACAATTATACAATTGTATTGTCAAGACCAAATATTTTTACGGATTTTTGACTTGTGATTTGGTGCTTTATAAAGTCTAGCTTTACTAGACTTTGAACCCAAAATATCATTTTCAAATTGTAATTGTTGAGTATTTTGGGTATAATAAGCATATGGGTTTACTGCCTTTTGGTTCCAGATCGCGCCGGTCTTCACGCTCGTCATATCGCCGGGGTTTTAAATTTAAACTTAAGAAAAATACGGTTTACAGCGTTGGCGTGGTGCTCTTTTTTTCTCTTGCCGGCTTAACGATTCTTTCTTTTCTCCGTCAGGGAACGCTTTTAATTAAAATCAATTCTTCTTTATTGCAAATTTTAGGTTGGGGAGCGATTTTTTTACCATTCTTGTTGATTATGGCCGGTTTCTTGCTGATGAGAATAAAAACCTCTTTAAACGAACCGCACGTTTTGGTTGGTGTCCTTCTTTTTCTTCTTTCCGGCATGGGTTTGACGCAGGCGGGAATTGTGGGTGAATCAATCTGGAGTGAACTGATTAGTCTGGTAACCGCGGTTGGGGCCTTGATTATTTTGTCCGGTGGGGCCTTAATCGGGATTATCGTCTTTTTTAACACTTCCATTGACCAATTTTTTGTTTTTGTTTTTGGGATTCTAAAAGAAGCCAAGAAATTTATCTTTTCCATTAAACCCGCCAAGCCGAAAATGATTGAACAAAAACCATTGTTGCGGATGAATGAGGAACCGGCGCCAATTTCCAAAGAACCGACGAAAAACGCGATCGTCAAGAAAGAACCGCTTCCCGGTTTAGGAGGAGTCCAACCAGCCAGCTTGGTGCCAAATCGAATTTGGCAATACCCGACTTTATCACTATTGTCCGAAAGCTTAGGCGGAAAAGCTGATCGGGGAGATGTCAACGTCAACGCCGATACAATTGAAAAAACCCTCGATTCTTTTGGTATTGTCGGCCGGGTGAAAGAAGTCAATAAAGGGCCGGCAGTGACTCAATATGCTTTGGAGGTGGCTTCAGGAACTAAGCTTTCAAAAATTACCGCTCTTTCCAACGATTTGGCTTTGGCTTTGGCCGCTCCTCATGGTTTGATTAGAATTGAAGCCCCGATTCCCGGCCGATCATTAGTGGGTATTGAATTGCCTAATCATACTCCGGAGTTTGTTTCTCTGCGAGAGATGCTCGGTTCGGAAGTGATGAAAAATGCCAAAAGCAAATTGACGGTGGCTTTAGGCTTAGATGTTTCCGGTAAGCCGTTGGTGGCGGATTTGGCCCGGATGCCCCACGTTTTAATTGCCGGTTCAACCGGATCGGGCAAAACCGTTTGTTTAAATACTTTTGTGGCTTCCTTGTTGTTTAAAACTACTCCCGATGAAGTCAAATTGATTTTAGTTGATCCCAAAAGGGTAGAGTTGATTCAATATAACGGCGTTCCTCATTTATTAACCCCGGTAATTGTCGAACCGGAAGCGGTGATTTCGGCTTTAAAATGGGCGGTTTCCGAAATGGAAGAACGCTATAAAAAATTTGCCGAAGTGGGAGCAAGGAATATTGATATGTATAACGAGGTTTCGGGTTTCTCGGCTATGCCGTATATCGTTATTATTATTGACGAGTTAGCGGATATCATGCTGTTTTCTCCGGTTGAAGTGGAAGATACGATTTGCCGGATTGCCCAGATGGCGCGGGCCACGGGTATTCATTTGGTCGTTTCCACCCAAAGGCCATCGGTTGACGTTTTAACCGGTTTGATCAAAGCCAACATTCCCTGTCGGATTTCCTTTGCCGTTTCTTCAATGATAGATTCGCGGGTAATTATTGACCAACCGGGAGCCGAGAAGCTTCTCGGCCGGGGAGATATGCTTTACGTTCCTCCGGATCAAGCCAAGCCGACCAGGATTCAAGGAGCTTATGTTTCCGATGGAGAAATTCAAAATTTAATTAATTTCTTAAAACAGCAGGCAGCACCGAATTATACCGAAGAAATCATCACCATGCCGGTTTCCGGGGGTTTCCGCGGAAATGTTGTCCAGGGAGGAACCGAAGGGAAAGATGACTTTTTTGAGCAAGCCTTAAGAACCGTTTGCCAATACGATAAAGCTTCGGCTTCTTTACTTCAGCGCCGGCTTTCGGTCGGTTATGCCCGGGCTGCCCGAATTTTAGATCAACTTGAGGCGGCTGGAATTGTTGGGCCATCGGAAGGATCTAAACCGCGGGAAGTTTTGGTTCGGAACCCGGAAGAATACTTAACTCCTTCTGCCCCGACGCAAGAATAATTTATTTTTATGAGAACGGTTGGCGAAATTTTAAAAGAGGCCCGAATTAAAAAAGGAATATCTTTACAGGAGGTGGCGTTATCAACTAAAATCCGCCCGAATTTCTTGGAAGAGATTGAAAGCAATCAATTTAACAAGGTTGCCGAGGGAGCAGTGGTTAAAGGATTGATTAAAAATTATGCCGAGTTTCTTGATATATCTTCAAGGGATTTACTGGCGATTTTTCGGCGTGACTTTATCGAAGACAAAAATGGCCAAATCTTACCGAGGGGTACTTATGAACCTTTGGATAATAACCGGATTGCCTGGACGCCTAAAACAACCCTTTTTTTAGGCGGCGGCCTTTTAGTTTTGGTTTTTACCCTTTTTTTCCTGGTTCACTTAATTTCCTTTTTGGGATCTCCGCCGCTGACCATTCAATCACCAAAAGACGGTTTATCGACCAAAGAATCATCGATTGAAGTTAGGGGTAAAACCGAAGCCGATAACGCCGTTTATGTCGATGGGGAAATCGTGACGGTCACACCGGAAGGCAATTTTCAACAAATGGTTTCTTTGTCAGCCGGGGAAAATAAAATAAAAATTGAAGCGGTTTCCAGAAGAGGAAAAAAGACCACCAAAGAAATAACCGTTAATTTTATTTCGGATTAAAAACTTTTTTGATTATTAGAAGAATTGTCTTAAATTACCTCTGACAACTGACTAAATAGTCAGTATTCTTTAATTATGTCAGACCTGTCCGCTTTAACTAAACGCCAAAAAGAGGTTTTAGAGGCAATTTATAATTCTCTTAAAAACTACGGCTATCCTCCGACCTTGGCTGATCTCCGCGATAAATTAGATGTTACCTCGAATCAATCTGTTTTAGATTTTCTTAAAATTCTTGAAGAAAAAGGGTTTATTAAAAAAGAAGAAGGCACAGCAAGAAGTATCGTAATTTTGCCTTCAGGATATGATCTTCTCTTTAAACCGCCTTTGGCTCCATTTTTGGGCGTTACGACAGCCGGTTTTCCTGCGGAACCTCTTGAGATGAATGGAATATGGGACGATATTTCACCGGAACTTTCTAAATATGCGGGGGAAGTTTTTCTTTTAAAAATTAACGGCGATTCGATGATCAACGCCGGAATTAGTAATGGTGATTATGTTTTAGTCAAAAAAGACAAGGAATATGTCTCGGGAGATATTGTTTTAGCGGATGTTGATGGCGAATCAACCGTTAAACGTTTTATTTCTGAAAATAAACCGCCGTTTGTCTACTTAAAACCGGAAAACCCTAATTATAAAAATATTATTTTTACTGAAGCCGTAAGGTTGAAAGGTAAAATAATTTCTGTTATAAGGAATTAATAAATATATGCCAGATTTTCTAACATTAAAAGAAGCCAGTAGTTTTGCAAGTGAATATTTAAAAAGAAATGTAACGATTTCCAACATTTCTTATCTTGTCCAATACGGAAAAGTAAAAAAAATTGGCGATAATGGCAGTACTGTCATTGATAAAAATGAACTTATTAAATATTATGACTCTCTATATCAAAATAGAGAATTTTCTTGGAAAGATAAGCTAGGAAATGATTTAAATTGGCATCTATCTTTTAGTAATCTTACAGAAACGGAAACTACAAAACACGTTCACCGACTGCATCCCTATAAAGGTAAATTTATTCCCCAATTAGTTGAATATTTTCTCGACGAACATATTGATGATTACAAGAAAAATATTTATTTTCATAAAGGTGATATTGTTTTAGATCCCTTTTGTGGAAGTGGTACAACTTTAGTACAAGCAAGTGAAAGTGGTCTTCATTCGGTAGGGATTGATGTCTCCGCGTTTAATGCCTTTATCGGTAATAGTAAGATAGGCAAATATAATCTTAATGATTTAACTCTAACTATCAAAGGAATAACTCAACAATTAAAAGAATATATTGATCAATTTGAAGGGAATATAACTAATTTCGATAAGGAATTAACTGAGGAACTATACAAGTTTAATAATATCTATTTTGCTGTTCCCGATTATAAATATAAAGTCAATCGAAGGGAAATTGACGAATATGAATATGGAAATAAATATGCTAAAGATTTTTTAAAGATATATAACCAACTAATTAGTAAATATCACATAGTTTTAACGCAAGATAAACAGGATAATTTTCTTGACAAATGGTATTTAAAAAACATAAGAGAAGAAGTTAATTTTGTCTTCAGTCTTGTAAAACAAATTAATAATATTTCTGAAAAAAAGATTTCAGGTCTTATTTTGAGTCGTACTGTTCGTTCTTGTCGAGCGACAACTCATTCTGATTTGGCAACTCTTAAGTCTCCCATGATTTCTCCATACTATTGTCAAAAACACGGTAAAATATGCAAACCACTTTTTAGTATTTTTTCGTGGTGGCAAAGATATGGTTTAGATACATTAGAAAGATTGGCAGTTTTTGATAAGCTACGAAAGAATACTTTTCAATGTTGTTTAACAGGGGATTCGAGAACAGTAGATATATATAAAGAACTGGACGAGAGAAACCCACTTTTTGCTAATTTAGTAAAAAATCAAAAAATCAAAGGGATTTTTTCTTCGCCTCCTTATGTTGGTTTAATTGACTATCATGAACAACACGCTTACGTTTATGACTTATTTGGTTTTAAAAGGCAAGATAATTTAGAAATAGGACCCCTTTTTAGTGGCCAAGGAGAGGTGGCTAGGAAATCTTATGTTGAAGGAATTAGTAATGTGTTAATTAATTGCCAAAAATATTTAGTTCCTGATTATGATATATTTTTAGTAGCTAATGATAAATATAATCTATATCCTTTGATCGCCGAAAAAACGGGAATGAAAATTGTTGAACAATTTAAACGACCAGTTCTAAACAGAACAGAAAGAGATAAAGGAGCATATTCAGAAATAATTTTTCATTTTAAAGCAAAATAATAATCATATGGCTTTATCATCAAAGCAAAAAGAAAAAATCCGACAAAAAATAATTCAAGTTGCACAAGAGAAAATGTTTACGTAGTTTATAACTTTGGTAAATAGAAGCCCGCAAAAAATCAAAAGCCCTTCTCGACGAGGCGAAAAGAAAAGTGGAGGAAATGATAGAGAAAGGAGTAAATGGACAAAATTAAATGCCCCAATTGCGGGCAATTGGTAGAAATAACAGAAGCCTTAAAAGGTGAGATAAGACAGGAATCACAAGCAGAACTTGAAAAGGAGCTTCGAATAAAAATTTCCGAAGAAAATAAGACTGAAATTTTAGATCTTAAAAAAACGCTTGAAGAAAAAGACAAAAAAGTTGAGGAAATGCGGGAACATGAGTTGGAGTTGCGGGAAGAAAAAAGAAAACTGGAAGAGAGAGGAAAAGAATTGGCGCTTGAAGTCGGTCGGAAAATTGACGAGGAAAGAAAGAAAATAGAAGAAACAGTCGTAAAACAAGCCGAGGAAGAACATCGATTAAAGGATTTGGAAAAAGAAAAAAAGATCACTGATTTAACTCGAGCTTTGGAAGATGCTACGAGAAAAGCCCAACAGGGCTCGCAACAAACTCAAGGTGAAGTTTTAGAGCTTGATCTGGAAGAATCACTAAAGACTAATTTTAAAGAAGACGAAATTTTACCGGTGGCCAAAGGTGAAGAAGGAGCGGATATTCGCCAGGTTGTAAAAAGCCCCAAGGGTATTTTTTGCGGTACTATTTTATGGGAAGTTAAAAGAACTAAAACTTGGCAAGATAAATGGCTTACAAAATTAAAAGATGATTTAAGAGCTGAAAAAGCCAATATTCCGGTTATCGTGACGATCGCCTTCCCAAAAGAAATGAAATCTGCAATGGAATTAATTGATGGTGTTTGGGTTTGCGGTTATGAATTAATGATTCCTCTGGCCATCCTTTTGAGAAGAAATCTCCTTGATGTTACCTATCAAAAACTTGTATTAGCTCAAAAAACAGGGAAGGCGGATCTTCTTTACGATTACATTACCGGGCATGAATTTAAACAGCAAGTGGAAGCGTTAGTAGAGACTTATCAGGAGATGCGGGAACAGATTGCTAAAGAACGACAAGTTTTAGAAAAAAGTTTGTGGGTGCGAGAAGAGCAGATTAAAAGGTTAATGTCTTCAACGGCGCAAGTCTATGGCAGCGTTCAAGGCTTGGCCGGCTCTGCCATGCCGGAAGTAAAAGGTCTTGAACTTCAGGAACTGGAAAGCGGAAAATAATTTTCAAATGTGAAGGACAAAAACCCTCCTTTTTTTAAATAAAGCCAGAACCCTGGTTTGATTATTGATAGAAGAATTAGTTAAATTTCCTTTTGGTAACTGACCATGTAGTTAATTAGTTCACGATAATGGTAAAATATATTTATGCAAAATCAAAAATTAAGCACTAAACGGATTACTATTTTTGAAGGGAAAAAAATCCGTCGAGTTTATAATGAAAAAACCGAGACTTGGTATTTTTCAGTGGTTGACATTATTTCTGCGCTTACTGAAAGCGTCAATCCGACGGATTATTTGAAAAAATTGAGGAAAAGAGATTTAGAACTAGCCAGTTACATAGGGACGAATTGTCCCCAGGTAGAAATGATTACAGAAACCGGAAAAAATCGAAAAACTTTAGCTGGAAATCCGGAACATCTATTTAGGATTATTCAATCGATTCCGAGCAAAAAAGCGGAACCTATAAAGATTTGGTTGGCTAAAGTTGGTTATGAACGAATTCAGGAAACGACCAATCCGGAAAAATCTATTAATCGGGGAAGGACTAATTGGCAAAGGATGGGCCGAAGCGAAAAATGGATTCAGCAAAGAATGATGGGACAGGAAATTAGAAACAAACTAACCGATTATTGGAAAAACAACAAAGTTAAAGAAAAAGATGAATACGCTATTTTAACAAACATTATTCATCAAGAATGGAGCGATTTGACGGTTAAGGAACATAAAAAATTTAAAGGTCTGAAGACAGAAAACTTGCGTGATCATATGACTGACGCGGAATTGGTTTTTACTGCTTTGGCGGAACTTTCTACGCGACAAATTGCCGAAACAATGGAATCAAAAGGTCTAGAAGAAAACAAAATTCCAGCCAGAAAAGGCGGCAGGATTGCTAAAAACGCGCGTAAAGAATTAGAGAGTAAAACAGACAAGAAAGTAATCAGTAGGTCTAATTATTTACCCAAGAAAGTTAAGGAAATAAATTAACCATTGGCAAATTTTTGACTTTTTCTTTGGTTTAATCCCACCAAAATCTTAATACTTCTTGGCCGTTTTCTTTCGTTGGTCTAACTCCTTCGGAAGCACAGTCTCGGTTGTAAATGGTAAAAAGAGGCCTTCTTTTTTCTGGTTCCCAGGGCATAATAACAAAAAGAGTGTCGGAGTATTCTCCTTCTGGTTCGTGGGAGACATCGCATACCCAGATTTCTTTCGCACCGGCTGAATTAAGCAAATTTATTAAATCTAAAGGTTCCTGTTTATTTGTAAAACGATTGCTGGCAAGGGGATTCGGATTAGGATTATTAGCCAACCAAGAAAGCGCGTCTTTCGATAAATTTTCGCCGTCTTCTTTTGATAATATTTTGCGATCGGCCCAGTTGACAAAAAAATCTTGAAATTTAGAAACGGTTAATTCTTGATATTCCACTTCAACATATAATACCGATCGGGGAAGAAATTTTCCTTTGTTATTTTTCGCTTTTTCCTCAATCTCCAACACAAAAAATTTCTTTACTTGGTCGATTTCCAGTTCGGTTTTGAGTGATCGTTTAATTGCTTGTTCGAGTGTTTCTCCTATTTGTACCTTATCGCATAATTCTATTATTTTCGAATTTTCATCATCCGGGTTAGGGGTTGAAGTGAGAACGAGATTTTTAACTATTCCTTCTTTTTCCGCTTGGATTTTACAAAACCTGATAAAATATTCTTTAACTGCCGGTTTTTCTTCAAAATCATCTAAATGTTTTGACATAATCTAATATTAATTGTTCAAGGTCCTCTTCGGTTTTGTAATACTTTTCGTCAATTTCAGAAAGAACATCAATCCCTTGATCTTTTTTTGTTAATGCTTCTTTATATAGTTCCAGAACATTAGGAGCACTGATTTTTTCAAGATAAGAGATTGTTTCTTCTGGGTGATATTGTCCGATATTGGTCAAATTAAGAAAATACTGATCGAATCCACCATTATTCACTTCCGAATCCAAATTCCAAACACAAAATATTATTTTTTCGGTTTCGGAAAGATTTTCATAACCTCTGGGTAGTTTTTATCCAAACGTAATCTTCTAACTGCGAAATATCTTTAAAATCCATATACAAAGTATAACATAAAAGGTAATCCCGCGAATTTGGACGCTGTTTGATTATTGACAGAACCAGCTTTTTAATTGTAAATTGTAATTAATATACTGCCCATGGAAATTACCCAACTCATTTTAGTTTTAGTCATTGTTCTTCTGGCTTCGGTCTTGACCGTTATCGGCGTCGAAGTTTTTTTCATTCTTAAAGAATTTCGGTTTAGTGTTAAAAAAATGAACAAAATTCTAGATGATGCCGGTTTAATTTCCGAATCAGTGGCTAAGCCGATTGCGGACCTCTCTGGTTTTATCAGCGGTTTGAAAAGCGGCGCTCATTTAATGAAATTTATTTCCCGGTTTACCGAGGAAGAGGAAAAAAAACATGACTGAAGAAAAACGGAACGATGGTTTTTTATTAGGTTTGGCGATTGGCGGATTAATCGGGACAGCCGTCGCCTTTATGTTGGATAAAGAAGACAGCGAAAAATTAAAAAAATTAATTACAAAGAAGGGAAAAGTGCTTTTAGATAATTTAGGTGATGTTGCCGAGGAAGGTCAGGAAAAACTGGAAGATACAGTTACCGATGTTAAAGAAAATGTGGTTGATAAAGTTGAAGATATAGAAAGATCCGGAAAATCATCGCTTCGTCATTTCTTCATCAAAGCCGGTAAAAAACTGGCTAAATAACTTCTTAAAAAGGCGATTTTCCTTATTGACAGAATAAATTTTATATGTTAATGTGTATGTGTATGTTAAACAAAAGAACTCACATTTTATTGGACGAAAATCTTTGGTTTCAACTTATGACTTTGGCGAAGGCCCAAAATATTTCCGTAGGAGAATTAGTCAGAAAAGCGGTTAAAGAGGCGTATTTTGGTGAGAACAAAAAGGAAAAGATGGCAAAAGCAATGGAAACAATTTTAAAAACCAGAAAAAAAATTAAACCCATGACGGCTGAAGAAATCGAAGAATCAATTAATTATGGCCGGAAATATTAAATCTTGCGTCGTTGACGCTTCTTTTGTTTTAACTTACCTTTATCCTTTAGAAAGAACAAAAACGGTTGAAAAAATTTTTGATCAGTGCCGAGATGGCAAAATCCGGCTATTGTCAACAAAATTACTACCATTTGAAGTTTTAAATAGCGCCAGATGGGCAGTATTAAGGAATAAAGTTTCCTTAGATCAGGCAGAGAGTATAGTTAATGCCTTTTTTGATCTAGACATCGAATATGGAGAGATTGACTATCAGGATACCTTCAAATTAGCGGTTAAAAAAGGACTGACGGTTTATGATACAAGTTATTTAATTTTAGCTTTAGCAAATAAAGTTAAGCTTTTAACATTCGATAAACAACTAGAAAAAGTTAGCTAAGCTAAATAACTAACGATACCATTAGAATATGGCAAATGGATCTTTAGTTCAGATTGAAACTGCGGATAAACTCTATCTTTATGGTTATTTTTCTCCTAATTCAAACGATAATTCTATTTTACTCCATATTTACGGATTTGAAGGGCAATTCAAAAAAAATATAAAAAAATTACTTCTGCTTGCGCCTTTTGATCAAAAAGGCGAGCTCGTTAAAAATAATGATAATCTCAATTATTTACTTGTCAAAGCAAGAAAGGCAGTTGAGATAGGAAATGGTCAGAAAATTACTCCAGTTTCAGATTTTGGAACCCTAGGCGTTTCATATAGAACTTATGTTAGTTGGTACGAGCAAAACGATTTTGGGAGAATGTTCGATTTTTGTTGCAAGGACGATGACTTTCCAATTCTGAAACAAATCAAGATCCCGACAAAAATAATTGTTGGTTCAAAAGATGAATATTTTTATCAAAGGAATCCTGAACATCCGGAGGAAGCGATGGAAATCCTACTTAAAAATATTCCTATAAGTGAAGGAAAAATAATTGAAGGGGCAGTTCATTCTTTTTCTCCTTGTGAAGATATCATGGCTGAAGAAGTCGCGAAATTTCTTTATTAACACAAACTAATGCTATAGCAACGCTTTGCGTTGATATATCAGCTTGACAACTGTTATAGCAACGCTTTGCGTTGATATATCAGCTTGACAACTGTTATAGCA
>Ga0066637_10000602_pt1 | contig 22194 bp, 24 predicted proteins | sample CryGeyCG2014_020_FD_62737 | JGI IMG/M metagenome (GOLD analysis project Ga0066637, IMG submission 62737) | Groundwater microbial communities from aquifer - Crystal Geyser CG08_land_8/20/14_0.20 | ecosystem: Environmental > Aquatic > Deep subsurface > Groundwater | place: USA: Utah: Grand County...
TGCAAGGCTAGTAGAAAATCTTTTAAGAAAATGTGAAATCTTTGCCAAAATATGCCGATAGATATGTGGGAGTTCTGAAGGGCGGCAGAAACGGTTAGTTTTTCGGAGCTCTCATTGAAAGCCCGGATCAAGTCCTAGGAGGCGCAAAAGGGAATGTCAGAGGAAAGCCAATTAAAAGATTTTCGCTGTAAGTTTTGTCACCGGCTTTTGGCCAAGGTCCAAGAAGGGAGCCGGGTTGAGATCAAATGCCCCAAGTGCAAGACCCTGAACCTCTTTCAAGACGAAACTGTCATTGTTTACGAAATCCCGGAAAATAATGTGACTAAGAAGATCTTAGAGCGAGGCGTGGTTAAGTATGATTATCTTAAGAACTAGAATTATGAGCATGAGAGTCCGGAAATAATAAATATATTCTGAGACCGCTTGAAAGAGCGGTTTTTTTAGTTTTGGGAAAACATTAAAATAGGAGGAGATAATTATGCCGGTTTATGAACAGGGAGCAGTTAGGCCTAAGGGTTTTCCGCCGACAGTTGAGATGTTAAGAAGAGGGATACAGGCATACAGGACAGCTAAGGGATATGAACCAAGAGTGGCGTTTCCCTATGTGACAATGGAGAAGGTTCTTTTAGGGAGAGAGTTTGCGTGTAACGGAACAAAACTTAGAATTTCAGCAGTTAGATTTCATGAGATTGCTCCTCCAATAGCTGATTTGGGAGATGTTGAAATGATGTCTCAGTTGGTAATTCCTGGTATTGCCGCTGCTGTAGCTGCTTATCCTTTTTTGGGTACCGGCAAGAAAACAGAAGCTGATGGTGCTGCTACCCAAGCGATGAGAAATGCCATGGGACAAATTTATATGCGAGGAGTTATTAAAGGTGGGGAGGGTGGTGGGCGTGATCAGATGAATCGTGACGCGGCTTTGTATATGTGTGAGCCTGTTGGGACGGGTTGGGGCCCTGAAGTTGATTTTTTAGTGGATCCGTTAGAAGTAACAAATCAGGCTAAGCCTCTTAATCTTGATAAAGGGGAGTATTGTGGGGGCGAAGGTTGGGAGCCAAAACTTACTGATCCAAATGAATGGTACCCTGGTTATTCAGGTGCCTTGAGTTTGCTGGCGGCTATTAATGCTAGTGGCAAACGGGGTGGGGTAAGACGCTTGACCGATGATTTGTACCTTAATAAAATGTTTTTGCCTTGGCAGCTGGTAGTAGCAGGACTTAATGTTAACTCTCCTGCGGCTCAAATTGTTGAGCAAGCAATGGAAAAATTTGGAGTAACAGCCGAACAGCTTGTTGCTTCTGCTTTAGGACGATCCAGACATAAACATACTTTTGATACCTGGATAGAAGCTGGGATGAGAGACGAAAGGATTATCAAACCAACGGATGGTGATTCTATGTATGCTTGGCCAATAGTTTCTGGCCTTTTGACTTTTGCTGGTTTAACTGGTGGGGTGATGGAGGGTATTATTGGTGGACTTGCTGGGGTGCCTGTTGGTGCAAATATGAGTTTCCAATTTACTTCCCATGCTAAATTAAAAGAAGAGAGGTCTGATGCCGATCTATTAAATCCCGACCATCGTTTTGGTTTTTCAGATGACGAATATGGAAAAATGGTTCGTTCTGAATTGTTTGACAGTGAACACATTGGGTCAACCCTTCGTAGATTAGGGCCTGATAGTCAATTGCGAGCCTTTGTTTTAGACGCGGCCAGAAATGAAGTTGATACCCCAGGATTTTCTTTTAGAGACTTCCTTCGGGAAATAGCAATTGCGGAAAGCCGTGACCCAGAGATAAGAAAAGATTTTAGATTTTCTAGCGGATCCAGAGAGTTTTTAAACAAAATTTTCTTAAAACAAGGTTGGTGGGATGTTAGACGGGTAGGCCAGCTAAGCGATTTTAGATTTGATCAAGATGTGCTGTATCTAGCTACAGCGTTAACCCCAAATAAATGGACGCCTTTAGCAGGAATGAAGGAAGGGAATGCCCACTTTACCACAGAGAGCTTGTTTACTGGCGGATCTCAAACTGTTTTTATTATGGAGGTTGATTCTGTAAAGGTTTCTTAAGTTATTTTCCTATCTATCAAAAAAGTCCCCGCAAATGGGGGCTTTTTCTTTATCTAGTTGTGCGCAGCCGTTTTTTTAAGAGGGTCAGCGTGATTTTCTGCAACCATTTTTGAGCTTTGTTTCACTTTGATGCGCTTTTTAGCATCAAGGCGAAATATAATATATTAAGCGGTGTGGATCGTCAAGCCCAGCGTGGCCAAACTTGCTTCGTGTAAGCCCTCTGGATAGCTGGGATGGGCTTGGAAGGTCTCGGCCAGTTGGTTAACCTTTAGGCCATTTTTAAGGGCCAGGGTAGCAGCTCCGATCAAAGTTGTCGCTTCTTCCCCAATAATATGGACCCCTAACAACTTGTTATCTTTGTCAGCTATGACTTTTATAAACCCTTCGATCTCCCCCATAGCTTGGGCAATGCCAAGGGCAGCGTAGGGGAATTTACCGATTTTAGCAGTTGGGCCAGCTTCGGTCGAAGTTAAACCAACGCCGGCAATTTCTGGATTAGTGTAAATAGCGTAGGGGACACAATCATAATTATAAGTTCGATCTTTTCCCATGGCATTTTCTGCGGCAATCACCCCTTGCTCATAGGCTACATGGGCAAACATTTTTTTGGCGACTAAATCACCAATCGCGTAAACCCCAGGGGTGATTGTCTCCATTTTTTCGTTAACTGTGATCTCTTTTTGGGCTGGTTTCCTGCCGACACAGATCAAGGTTTTGCCACAAGACATCTCCTTGGTAAATTTGGTGCCAGCTTTGACCTCAATCTTTTTGCGTTTGAGTTGTCTTTTAACTAAGGCCACAACTTCCTCATCAACCCCAGCCAAAATATCAGGGAGGGCTTCGTAAATTGTGACCTCTGAGCCAAGGGTCGCGAAAATATAAGCAAAATGCAGGCCAATTACCCCGCCTCCGACTACGTCTAATTTTGGCGGGACCGCTTTTAAATCCAGCATCTCGTCTGAGCTAACAAATTGCTGGCCGTCCAGGATAATGCCAGGAATGGAGGCCGGCACAGACCCCGTTGCCAGAATAATCGCCTGCGACTGAACGTCGCGGCTCCCAACCTTAACCTGGCCTGGCCCAACAATAGCTCCTTCTCCTTGAATAACCTCAACTCTATTCTTTTTGAGCAAAAACTTGACCACTTTAACGATTTTAGCGACGATCTGGTCTTTACGCTCAACAATCTTGGCCCAGTCAATGGTTGGGGTGGGGGAGGTAATGCCAAAACTTTCAGCCTTTTTTATCTTTTCAAAAAGTTTGATCGAGGCGATTAAAGCTTTAGTTGGAATACAACCGCGGTTGAGGCAGGTGCCGCCAACCTTATCTTTTTCAATCAGGAGAACCTTGCCACCAAGTTGAGCAGCGCGAATAGCGGCGACATAGCCACCAGGCCCGCCGCCAATGACGATAAGATCGTAAGCTGACATCTATTACCCCCAGAAAAAAAGCTTTAAAGCAATGATAAAAAGAAAAACGCCAAAGACGCGGCGCAGCAGAAGCTCGGGGATAAAATTGGCAAAATAAGCGCCAATTAAACCGCCAAAGAAAAAGCCGAGACAGAGAAAAATTGCCCAACTTACGTTAACATTGCCGGCCTTCCAGTATTGCCAGGCAGCAAGTAGGCCAATCGGTGGAACCATCATGGCCAGTGTTGTTCCTTGCGACATGTGCTGGCTCATTCCGTATATATAGACAAGGGCAGGTATAACGATAGTTGCGCCGCCGATACCGAGCAGGCCGCTCATAATGCCGGCTGCTAAACCAGTGAGGATTAGTCCCAAGATTTGCATTACTTTAGTATTTTTCGAACCAGTTGGCTGGCGAGCTTACCGTCAACAGCCGGGTTTTGGGAAAGCTCTTTCATGACCTTGCCCATATCTTTGATTGAAGTGGCGCCAACGTCTTTGATGGTCTTTTCAACCAGCTCTTTGATTTCTGCTGGAGAGAGCTCTTTGGGTAGAAATTCCTCGATAATCTTGAGTTCGTCCTCAATTTTTGCTACTTCATCCTCGCGAGAAGCTTTTCTGTACTCTTCACTTGATTCATTAAGTTCTTTAGAATATTTTTTGATGATCTTTGTGATCTCTGGCTCTGATAAATCTCCGCGGGCGTTAACGTAGAGAATTTTGCTTTTAACCATACGCAGGACAGAGAGGCGCAGCTCATCTTTGGCCTTCATGGCATTTTTTAATTCCTCGTTTATTTTATTAAATAGTTTACCGTCATTTGACATTTTAAATTGGTCATTTGTCATTATTTTAGCTCCTTGATAATCGCGTCTGCCATTTGCGAGGTCCCAACCGCGCTTGGATCATCGCGATCAGGTTTCATATCATATGTAACTGATTTGCCCTCGGCAATGACCTTAGCAACTGCTGCTTCAAGCTTGTCCGCTGCTTTAAATTCTTTTAAGTATTGCAGCATCATAACCCCGGAGAGGATAAGGGCGGTGGGGTTCACTTTGTTCTGGCCTTTGTATTTTGGAGCCGAGCCATGGACTGCCTCAAATACAGCCATATCGTTGCCAATGTTTGCGCCTGGGGCTATTCCCAAGCCTCCAGCCAGCCCAGCGCAAAGATCCGAAAGGATGTCTCCGTAAAGATTGGGCAGGACCATGACGTCATAAATTTCTGGTTTTTGGACTAGTTGCATACACATGTTATCGATTAAGCGCTCTTCGTACTCGATTTTTCCTTCGTACTCTTTAGCCACTTCACGGGCCACGTCGTAAAAAAGGCCGTCGGTAAATTTCATGATATTAGCTTTGGTGACAGCTGTGACTTTTTTACGTTTGTTCCCAACCGCGTATTCAAAAGCAAAGCGGACAATCTTTTCGGTGCCGGTTTTTGAGATTGGTTTAATGCTGATGCCTGAATCAGGCTTGATTGGTTTCTTGCCGATTCTTTCGATCTCTTTGATCAGCTCTTTGGTTTCTGCTTTCCCTTCTTCAAATTCAATCCCAGCATAAAGGTCCTCAGTGTTTTCGCGGACAATGACCAGGTTGATATTATCGTATCTTGATCTAACCCCTTGATAGGTCTTGCTTGGCCTGAGACAAGCGTAGAGGTCAAGCTCTTTTCTAATGGCAACGTTAACTGAGCGAAAGCCGGTCCCAATTGGGGTAGTGATCGGGGCTTTGATGGCAACCTTGTTTTTGCGGATCGAGGCAAGGACACTGTCAGGGAGGGGGGTGCCGGCGGTCTCCATAATATCAACCCCAGCATCTTGGATATCCCAGTTAAATTTTACCCCTGTGGCTTCTAATACTCGTCTGGTCGCTTCAGCCAGTTCTGGGCCAACCCCATCACCGCGGATTAAGGTTACATTATAGGTCATGATTTTTCTATTATACGATAATTTATGCTAAAATAAAAGTATGGAACTTAAACAAAAAAAAATCTGCGTCTTGATGGGTGGCCGCTCTGGAGAGCGCTCTGTCTCCTTAAAATCGGGAGAGCGGGTTTTTGACTCCCTTAAAAAGCAAGGCTTTGACGTAATCTCTTCTGACCTAGAGGATGATCTCATTGTTAAGCTTAAAGCAGCGGGTGTTGAGGTTGTTTATATTGCCTTGCATGGTAGATATGGTGAGGATGGGGTGGTGCAGGGGATGTTGGAATTAGCCGACATTCCTTATACTGGTTCCAAGGTCTTAGCCTCAGCCTTGGCTATGAACAAATTAGCAACTAAACGAGTTTTTGAAGCAGTTGGGATTCCTACCCCGCATTTTATGGAGATCGACGCTAGTTGTAATTTAAAACAGGAAGCAGAAAAGGCCAAAAAAAACTTTGCTCACCCCTTTGTTTTTAAACCGACTTCTGAAGGCTCCAGCCTTGGTGTCCATTTGGTCAAAGCAGAAGATGACTTTGAAAAACTGCTAATTGAAAACGTGGCTAAGTTTGGCGATGTTTTTGTTGAAGAGTATATTAAGGGAACTGAAGTTACGGTTGGAGTGATTGGTAAAAATAAGGATTTGCTGGCTTTGCCGATTCTAGAGCTAGTCCCTAAAAAAGAATTCTATGATTATGAAGCTAAATACACTGAAGGGTTGACCGAATTTGTCCTGCCGGCCAGGCTATCAGCTTCGATGACCAAAAAAGTCCAGCAGATCGCGCTTGACGCGCATAAAGCCTTGGGTTGTTATGGGGTTTCTCGAGTTGATATGATAGTTGGTCGCGATAATATCCCTTATGTTCACGAAGTAAACACTATCCCTGGCATGACCGAGTGCTCTGACTTGCCGGCTGAGGCCGCCCAGTTAGGGATATCTTTTGATCAGTTAGTGGTTAAAATCTTAGCGAGTGCTTTCTAATCGTTATGGCTAAAAAAGCTAGCCGACGTCAACCTAAAATTAAGCAGCCTCGACGAAAAAAACTTTGGCTCTTTCTTTTTATAGGAATATTATTGGTTGGTGGGATTTATTGTGTTCTCTCCTTGCCCATCTGGGAGATCAAACAGGTAGTGGTCAATGGGGCTAAAATGCTATCAGCTGATGAAATCCGGGCGATGGCTGGGGTCCCCTTATCAGACAACCTGTTTTTTAGCGACTTAAGACATGCCCGCGACAACTTAAAAAAAATTACCGCGATCAAAAGCTTTAGGTTTTATCGCTTGCCGCCGTCCACAATTTTGATCAGCCTTAAGGAGCGGCGTCCCATGGCAACTATTGTCCTAGAACAGAAATCAGTGTTGATCGATGACGAAGGAGTTATTCTTAATCGGAGTGAAAACTTAAGCTTGAATGTTCCTAATCTAGTTGAGTTGCCGGTGATCTCTGGGGTTGATAAAAAAGCCGTCATTGGTTCGGAGCGCCTTGACCAGGAAATGGTTGAGGTGGTTTCCAACATCATTCTTAAGCTGGCTGAATTTGGTCAATCAAGTCGTATCCAGATCGAGCTGGGCAAGATGAAAGACGTGAGTTTTTTAGTTGATGACCTGCTCAGGGTCAAATTGGGGGATACGAGCAGGATCAAACTAAAAATGGAGATATTTGAAAGCTTGCTGCCAGTGGTGGCTGGCCGGTGGGTAAATGTTGACTATGTTGATATAAGATATCCAGACAATCCAGTGATCAAGTATAAATAGCCCTGTTTGCTTTTAGCCCTGCCTGTGTTAGAATAACTTAACTTTTCTGTGCGGCTGGCGGTGGCCAGCGGCAAAGGAGCATGATACTAATGGATGATAATAATAACAACAATAATAATAATAGAGGGTTTGCCACGATCAAGGTTTTTGGGGTGGGTGGTGGTGGAACCAATGCCGTGAACCGGATGATAGGAGCTGGGGTTAAGGGGGTTGAATTTTGGGGTGTTAACACTGATCAGCAGGCCTTAAATGTTTCATTAGCCGACCATAAATTACAATTAGGTGAAAAGCTTACTCGCGGACTTGGGGCAGGGTCGAACCCGGAGGTTGGCCAAAAAGCAGCCGAAGAATCAAAAGAACATATTAAATTAGCGCTCGAAGGGTCGGATATGGTTTTTTTAACAGCTGGGATGGGTGGCGGGACTGGGACTGGCGCTTCCCCAGTTATTGCTGAGGTTGCTAAACAAATGGGTTGTTTAACTGTTGGGGTAGTGACTAAACCTTTTCGTTTTGAAGGCCCGGTCAGGATTTCTCAAGCAGAAACAGGAGTGGCTTTGCTCAAAGAAAAAGTTGATGCTTTGATTGTTATTCCCAATGATAAGCTGCTACATGTGGTGGAAAAAAAGACCTCAATTATTGAGGCCTTTAAAATTGCAGACGATGTTTTGCGCCAAGGGGTCAAAGGGATCTCTGATTTAATTACTGTCCCTGGTTTAATTAATTTAGACTTTGCTGATGTGCGCACGATTATGTTTGAAGCTGGCTCGGCTATGATGGGGATTGGGACTGGCTCAGGCGAAAATCGGGCCACTGAAGCAGCCGAAGCTGCAATTTCTTCCCCGCTACTTGAGGAAACAATTACAGGGGCCAAAGGGGTTATTTTTAATGTGACAGGTGGGTCTGACTTGACCTTGTATGAGGTCAATGAAGCGGCCGAAGTTATTTACAATGCAGTTGACCCTGATGCCAATATTATTTTTGGGGCAGTGATTGACGAAAAACTGCAGGGTGATGTTGTGGTGACTGTGATTGCGACTGGTTTTAAACCCTCACCGAAAAAAGAAAAGGAAAATTTACCTTTCATGCGGCCGCGCCAAAATAAAGTTGCCTCTGGGCCAGCGAACGAAAATATTGAACTGCCGCCTTTTATGCGATAATGATTAATTAGAGCTTTATTGGTTGTGCCAGAGAGAAGCCCAGTCCTTCGGCGTCCCTAATCGAGCCTACCCGTTTGCTGCCGTAGCTGACTATGATCTCAGCCGGGCCGGTGCCCCAACCTAAATTAGCTAAGACCCCACCAAAGATTTCTCCGCCCATGCCGCCAATGGTTGTATCAGTCCCTAGGAGATTAAAATTAATCCCAGTGCCGATAAACGGATCCAAGCCAAAAAGCGAGCCCTCTTTGAGATAAAGGGTAGCGTCAGCTTTGAGTGGAATGGAAAACATGCTCTGGTCATTTTTATCTTGGCCAAGATAGAGCCCTGTGCCAACTCTGTATTCCAGCGCATCCTCGGCCAAGCCAAGGTTAGCACCGATTTTGGCTGGGTCATCAATAATCAAATTAGCTCCTGCGCCGATCAAGCCTAGTAGCCTTTTCTGGCCGCTGTTAAGCAAATAGAGGCCGCTCACGTCGGCCCGGCTGTTCCAACCAAGCAGTCCTTTGTCTTGTTTTTGAGTTTCTATTGGGGGTAGGGGTGGTTCTGGCATAGGGACAGCTTCTGGGGTTGAGAGCTTGATTGGAGCTGGCTCTGGCGCGATTTCCGGACGGATAACCTTGCTGATATTTTTTTTGATAATCTTGCTTTGGGCCTGGACCATGACAGAGAGACTAAACAGACAAACCAGGGTTAGCGTTAGACTGATAATTTTTTCCATAAACATTCCTCCCTTTTTACCCCGTCACCTTAAAACTGTGGTCAAGGTGATGGCGTTTAAGCTATAATTATAGTATGAAAAAATGGTTAATGCTAGTTTTTTTGTTTTTGCTGTTTGGGCCGGTAGAAGCGTCTGACTATCCAGCGCTTGATCTGATCAATTCCACTGATTTAGTGTCTTATTTTAACGATTATCTTGGCTTTGTGTATGATAGCCACGGTTGTTTGCATTTTTCGCCGGCAGACATTTATCTTTTATCAAAAACAATTCCTAGGGGAACTGAACTAGAGATTAAGCCGTATGTGCAAAAGCAAGCCGAGCTGACTTTTTCGGCCAGCAGTGTGCCTTATCTAGTTGATTTGATAAAAAATGAAACAGATATTAAAAGACATCAAGCGATTTTTAGTCAAACCACCACTCAGTTAGTTGTTTATCCCTCCTTAGGGGTAATGGTTGTTATGGTCAGAGGCGGCCCGTATGCCAAGGTGGCGGTCCTAGCCGGGCCCCAAGAGCCTTTTAGCATGGCGCAAGAGGTTGAACCAGGCCAGCCAGTCCAATGGGATTTTATGTTGACCACACCAACAGATCCTGGCCGCTATCGGGTGCTAAAATTTACCGATCACTATCTTAGCAACGCATATTATCAGAATACCATAATTCCTTTTGGTGCTTGGCTTGTTAAGCAGGGCGATAAATGGACATTTGAAGAAAATAACAAATGGTATCAGGTGCCAGCGACTATAGTTGTCGACCTTAATAAACCAGAGGCCAAGCGATTTTATAATTATTATGATGTGAACACTGATGCGGCTGGCCGGGTTGTGGCAGCGCGTTATGCTGGCCATGATTTTGGCCAAGAGGTTATGCTCTGGACTGTTGACGGCAAAAATTATTATCCTGAGATGGGCTATGCTGCTGGGGTTTTGCGCTATGAACAGATCATGTTGGTCAAAGACCTGGTGCATATTTTAACTGTGCCTGGTGATGATGACTTTGACCACTTGATTGCCCAGAACCATAACTTTTCTTTTTATAAAGAGCTGGCTGAACACAAAACAAAATATCAGCAAGATCTGCTGGCTAACGCTGACCCGAGGGTGAAAAAAGCTTACACAGAGTATCGAGAAAATCGCCTGCCGCGTAATCAACAGTCCCGCTACCAAGCCTTGGGGCTTTATCACTATTTAAGGTTTAATCAATTGCAGATTGATAAACAAGCTTACTGGTATGAAAAATTAAAAAAAGACTGGCGTTTTTGGCAAGACCTGCGGGTGAAGCTGCGCTCAGATTTTGATCACATGCGAATATTGTCCTTGGCTAATCGGCAAAATCTTGTTGAGGGCTGGCTGACCGACCGCCTGCATTTTAAAACCCCAGAAGCCCCTGGCTATGTTAAGGTCTTTGCTAGCAATTCTTATACTGAGTTTTTTAAGCCTGATGAGCAGATGGCGCTTTTTTCAGCGAGAGAAAAACAAGAGATGTTAAAGGTTTTACAAAAGACCACAGACTTAAAACTAGCGACAGTTGACGCGCTTAATAATTATAATTTTGGCGTGCTACTTAATGATATCTTAGGTGATCTTTATAAAAGTCATGGTTGTCTCCATGTTTCTCCGCGTAACAGCTATTTTCTCTTCACCTTGCTACCGATTGGTGCCCAGATCACAATCTATGGTTATGACCAAAAACTTTCTGCTGAGCAGGTGGCGGATGTCCCGGCCATGGCTGACTTAGTTGATTTTAATGATGAACTAGAAAAACTAAAGACTGATTTTAGTGTAACCTCTGAAGTCAAAGTTGCGGTTTATCCATCGTCTGGTTACTGGGTGATCTATCTCAAGGACAAGCCTTTGGTAAAAATGTCAGTGCGGGGCGGACCCAAAGAGCGTTTCTACTCCTTGCAAGGACGAAACAAAGCTGGCCAGCCGCTCTTTGAGGATCATTTAGCTTATCCTAGTACTCCAGGGAATTACCGGGTTTTCCGCAAGGAAGAAAATTATCTTTCCAGCATTTATTATGATACTACGATCATTCCAATGGGCGGCACTATTTATCAACGGGCTGGAAAGTGGGTCTTTCAAACCAAAAAAGGGGATTGGAAAGAGCTGCTTCCAGGGGTAGCCGCGGATTTAAATAAACCGGAGGCTAGTCGGACTTATACATATTATGATCCTGTGGTGGGCAGCAGCGGTGAGGTTGAATCGGTGAAATGGGGGAGCCAGCCCTTTGGTTTGTATACTGTGCAAACCAGCAAAGATGGCAAGACGCTGCACCCGGAGTTGATCCACAGCTCGGGTGATCTAATCATGGAAGAGCGCCAGCTGGTCAATGAGTTGATCAAGGTCTTGGCCGCGTCGCACGATCAGCTTGACGACTGCCTCACGTCCAGCCAAGATTTTGGGCTTTATAAAGCGTGCTATGGTTTTATTAAAGAACCCAGCCGGACAGATTTAATCCAGCTGCGTGAGCGTGCCACGTACCGGCTGTACTTTAATTTACCGCTGACTAGTGAAGAAGTGGCTGCCTTGCCAGTTGATATTATCGCGGCTAATAAGTTATTGCGCAATCAATTGTTGACGGCAGCGGAAGAGACTGTGCTAGTTAAGGAAGGCGTGGCCAACAAGCGTTCTGGCAAATTTAGGCCAGATCTAGAAAAGATCAAGGGCTTACAGTTTGATGGCTATCAATATGTGGTGATGATCCAAAAATACGCGCATCACTACGAGGTTTTAAAAAATAACTGGCCAGGACTGTCGACTTTGCGCCAGGCCTTGCTAGCTGATTTTCGCAACTTTGTGTTGCGAGATCCGCTGCTGCTCCATAATTTTTTGCGCGAGCTGATGCTCAAGCGGACCAGGCTGGAACGTTTGTCGCAGCAAGACGCAGTCAAGCTCTTGCAGGAAATGGTCAAGTAGGCTTGTGTTAGCATCCTTGGCTGTTCTTTGTTATAATATTTGCGAGCCAAGGAGTGATTGTTTCCTGTTGAAAAATTGGAGGAGAGATGCAAGGTTTGGGCAAAGAATTCGGTTATTCATTTACCTTAGGGATAGAGATAACTTTGCCCACTATTTTAGGGGCTGTGGCCGGCTATTATATTGACAAACAGCTAACTTCTTCGCCAGTTGGTCTGATAATTGGGGTGTTTTTTGGGGCGGCAGTTGGTTTGTGGACAGTGGTCAAAAAATTTGTTATTGGTCAGGAAAGGGATGAAAAATAACCATGGGTCTTGAAATCGGGTCGGTTCGTTTGATTTGGCAATTGTCTTGCTTTGGTCAAGATATCTCTATTACCTCAGCGGTCATAGTTATTTGGTTGGTTGCACTCTTAGTTTTTGGTTTGTGTTATTTAGCGGTGTGGCGGGCAAAGGTTGTCCCTGGAAAATCTCAAAGCTTACTGGAAATTCTTTATGAATTCTGGTTTGATCAGACCAAAGATCTTTTTGAGGCTGAGACTGACCACTGGCTCCCTTTCATCTTTGGGCTTTTCCTTTTTATTTTAGTGGCTAATTTACTGGCCATGGTGCCTAATGTTTATCCGATTACCGCTAACATTAATACTACGGCGACCTTGGCCTTGATTGTTTTTTTTACCTATCATTTTGCCGGGATCAGAAAAAATGGCTTATGGCATTATTTTCGTTCTTTTGTGCCTTCTGGCATGCCGCTATTTATTTTGCCGTTTTTAGTTTTGATCGAGATTGGCAGTCATTTGGCCAGGCCGTTTTCCTTGGCCGTGCGTTTGTTTGCTAACATGACTGCCGGCCATCTAGTCACCTTTACGCTCTTATCACTGATCTTTGTTTTTAAGAATATTTGGTTGACCGGCTTTCCTTTGCTTGGTCGGGCAGCAGTTGGGCTTTTTGAGGTTTTTGTGGCTTTTATCCAGGCTTATGTCTTTGCTTACTTAGCCGCGCTGTACATTAGTTTAGCCGCGTCTGAAGAGGCTTAGAAAGAATAAATTATAGGAGGGAGAAAAGATGTTAAATTATTTAGGCGCGGGGTTGGCGATTGGGTTAGCTGGTTTAGGCGCGAGTATCGGGATTGGATTGGTTGGGGCCAGAACAGTGGAGAGCATTGCCAGGCAGCCTGAGGCAGCACCAACCGTCCGGGTTACTATGATCATTGCTATTGCTTTTGTGGAGTCAATTGCTTTGTATGCTTTGATTATTTCTTTCTTGCTTTTAGCTAAGTAACTGGAGAATTATTATGTTTGAGATCAATACTGGGATGGTTTTTTGGACTTTTGTTTCTTTTTTTATTTTACTGTTCTTATTGTATAAACTGGTCTTTCCCCCATTGAATAAGGTACTTGAGGCGCGGCGCCAAGCAATTGAGGGCCGGCTTGGCCAGGCGAAAAAAGCCCAGGTTGAAGCCGAAGGTTTACTGGCTAAGTATCGCGATCAATTGCGCGAAGCGGAAAAGAAAACCTCGGCCATTTTTGACGAGGCCAAGCAGCAGGCCCAGGTCTTTCGAGAGGAGAGCTTAAAGAGTGCCCAGCGGGAGGCAAAGGCAGTGATTGAAAGGACCAAGGAAGATATTGATCGTTTTAAGCGGCAATCGTTAACGACTTTTAAGGAAGAGATTGTTGAGGTAGTAATTGAAGTTAATCGGCGTTTAATTCAAAAGGAATTGAGCCGTGATGATCACAAGAAATTAGTGGCGGCTGCGATTGCTGAACTGGAAAAGAATGTTAAGGAGTAATTTCTGCTTAAATTTTGAGCAGATCTATGAAGAGGCCAAGACTGCTCAGGTGGCAGAAAAACTAGAGGACGAGCTAGCCAGTTTTGCTGAGCTGATCAGCCAGCAGTATGAGTTTAAGATTTTTTTGGAGGACCCGAGGATCTTAGCTAAGCTTAAAAAGCAGCGGCTAAGGGAATTAGCTGCGCCGGGGATGACCAGCAATTTTTTTGCGGTCATTGACATGTTGATCGATTTTGGCCGTGAAGAGCTAGTGGCTGAGGTGGCCAGCCAGTTCACCCGTGAATTTTCAAAAGAATCAGGAGTCCTTTTTGGTCGGGTCAGCAGTGTTGTGTCCATTTCCAGTGAGGGCCAGAAAAAACTTGCTTCTGTTATGGCCAAGATAGAAAACCGTCCTATTCATTTGCGTTACAGTAATGACGGAACCTTGTTGGGCGGCTTTTTTATTAGGCTGATCAATGGACGGGTTTGGGATTTAAGCTTGCGGGGCAAGCTTAATGAATTAAAAACAGTGTTGTTTGAAAAATAGGAGAATTTATGGTTGACTTTCCAAATTTTAAAGCGGTTTTAGAGGAGATCAGGGAAGACGCGAGGAGTTTCCGCAGCCAGGTCCAGCCTGAAGAAGTTGGGGTGGTGACTGAATCTGGTGACGGCATTGCCCATGTGACTGGTTTGCCGCACGCCATGATGGGTGAGACGCTGCATTTCTCGTCAGGGATATCTGGCTTGGTCCTTAACCTTGAAGTTGAAGAGGTGATCTGCATTTTGCTGGGCCCACACACAGCAGTTAGGGAAGGGGACACGGCCCGCTGCACTGGCCGGATCATGTCAGTGCCAGTTGGTCCCAAGCTTTTGGGCCGCGTGGTCAATGCTTTGGGCCAAGCGATTGACGGCAAGGAAAAAATTAAGGCCAATCAATACCGCCCTCTGGAATATCCTGCTCCGGCCGTGATTGATCGTCTGCCAGTTGATCGGCCGCTCCAAACAGGTTACAAACTGATTGATGCTTTGACTCCCATTGGTCGTGGCCAGAGAGAGCTAATTATTGGCGACCGATCTTCTGGTAAATCTTCTTTGGCAATTGATACCATTATTAATCAAAAAGGCAATGGGGTGATCTGTGTTTACGTGGGGGTGGGGCAAAAGGCTTCTAATGCCGTGGCCCTAGTCCAAAAATTGGAAGAGCACAATGCCATGGATTACACAATTATAGTTGAGGCCCCGGCCTCTGATCCAGCCGCGCTCCAATACCTGGCTCCGTTTGCTGGTTGTGCTATGGCTGAGGAGTTTATGTGCGCTGGCAAAGATGTCTTAATTATTTATGATGACTTAAGTAAACATGCTGCCTCCTACCGCATGCTTTCCCTGCTCTTGCGGCGGTCGCCTGGCCGGGAAGCCTATCCAGGCGATATTTTTTATCTACATTCGCGTTTGCTTGAGCGGGCGGCCAATTTAAGCAAGGAGCGTGGTGGCGGGTCGCTAACTGCTTTGCCGATAGTGGAAACACAAATGGGCGATATCTCAGCTTATATTCCCACCAATATTATTTCTATCACTGATGGCCAGATATTTTTGGACACTAATCTTTTTAATGCTGGGATCAGGCCAGCGGTCAATATTGGCATGTCTGTTTCCCGTGTTGGGGGTAAGGCCCAGCAGCGGGCCATGCGTCGGGTTTGTTCCCATCTAAGAATTGACCTGGCCCAATTTAGGGAACGGGAATCATTTGCCCTTTTCTCTTCTGAGCTGGACAAAGAAACCAAGATCCAGTTGACCAGAGGGCAGATCTTGACTGAGATCCTTAAACAAAAAAATTATCAGCCATTGCCGCTTGCTGAGCAGGTGGTTATGATCTATTTAGGCGTGAAGGGTTTCTTGGATAGTGTCCCGTCGGCAAAAGTCACGCTTTTTGAGGCCAAGTTCGTAGAATTTCTTAAGTTGACCCAGCGGGAGATTTTGGTTGAGTTGGAAGAAAAGGGCGATTTTACGCCAGAGTGGGAGGCCCGTTTGGGTAAATTAGCCTTGAACTTTAAGGAAAAATTTTAAAATGTCTGAGTTGATATTACTTAGGCAAAAGCTAAAAGGCATTATACAGATCTCAAAAATGGCTGAAGCCATGCAGGTGGTGGCAGTGGCTGAGCTAAAAAAGATCCAAGCAAGACAGCGCAATGCTCACAAGTTCCTACAGCAATATCAGCAGTTGGCAGGTCAGCTCAAATTAAATGAGATGCAGCGGCCAAAACCAGATGGCTTGACCACGGCTTTGTTCCTTTTTGTGTCTGAGCGCGGGTTTTGCGCTGGTTTTAATGACAGCTTGATTGCCAGCGCTGAAAATTTTCTTAAAGCCAGCAAACAAGAGGTTAAACTGGTGATTTGCGGCCGCAAAGGTGGGGAAGGGCTAAGGTCAGACCAGGCTAAAAAAATAGGGGCCAATGATTTTGATCTCTTGGAAGAAGAAGCAATGCTAAATTATGATCTTTACCTCAAAGGAAGGGTTGGCTCTATTTATTTTTTGTTCAATGAGTTTAAATCAATGATGGTTCAAACAAGCTTAATGCAACAGGTGCTTCCTTTTGACTGGCGAGGAAAAGAAAAGCCAGTCAATGGTGGGTTAATTGTTGAGCCTGACCTTGAATCTGTTAGCTCTCAGGTGGGGGTTAATTTTTACCGTGCCTTTCTTTATGACGCTTACATGCAAACGCGATTAGGTGAAGTGGCGGCCCGGCTTTTGACCATGCGCGGGGCAACAGAGAGTTGCAAAGAAATGATCAAGAATTTACAGATCAAAATAAACAAAGCCAGACAGGCCATGATTACAGTTGAGCTTTCAGAGATCTTGAGCTCTTTTAAGGTCTTGGCAAAGGAGGGTTAGATGAGCCAAAACATAGGACGATTAGAACAGGTGGTAGGGCCGATCATTGATGTCCAATTTCCGCCTGACCATATTCCTGGGATTCGCAATGCCCTGGAGGTCCGCCAGGGCGAGCAGCGAGTGATTGCTGAATTAGCTATGCAGCTGCCTGGTAATGTTGTCAGGGCCGTGGCCCTAGAGCCGACTGATGGCCTAAAGCGTGGGGCAGAGGTTGTTGACCTGGGGCACCCCATCACCATTCCAGTGGGTAGGAATGTCTTGGGACGGATGTTTGATGTTATGGGCAAGGTGATTGATGGTGGCGGCCCCTTAGAAAATACGGAAATGATGCTGATCAGACGTGACCCGCCACTGCTAGAAGAAATTGTTTCTAAACCAGAGATTTTTGAAACAGGGATCAAGGTGATTGATCTTTTGGCTCCTTATATTAGGGGGGGGAAGATTGGTCTGTTTGGCGGGGCTGGGGTTGGTAAGACCGTGATTATTATGGAGTTGATCCATAATATGGCTAAGCACTATGGCGGCATTTCTGTTTTTGCTGGTGTGGGCGAGCGGACCCGAGAGGGGAATGACCTGTGGATAGAAATGAAAAGTTCTGGGGTTTTAGATAAAGCAGTGCTGGTTTTTGGTCAGATGGGAGAGTTGCCTGGAGCTCGGCTAGTTGCGGCCATGACCGGTCTGACCCATGCGGAATATTTTAGAGACAATGAAAAGCAGAACGTCTTGTTTTTTATCGACAATATTTTTCGTTTTGTTCAAGCTGGGGCAGAGGTTTCTACCCTTTTGGGCCGCATGCCTTCGGCTGTGGGCTACCAGCCGACTTTGCAGGCAGAAATGGGCCGCTTGCAAGAGCGGATTGTTTCAACCAAAAAAGGCTTTATTACTTCGATCCAAGCGGTTTATGTGCCGGCTGATGATATCACTGACCCGGCTTCGGCTGTGACTTTTGCTCATCTTGACGCTACCACGGTGCTTTCAAGGAGCATTGTAGAAAAAGGGATTTATCCAGCTGTTGACCCGCTAGCCTCAACCTCAAAAATATTAGAGCCAGAGATTGTTGGCCAAGAACACTATGACGTGGCTCGTTCTGTGCAGCGGATTTTGCAGCGCAATAAGGAATTGAGCGATATTATCGCGATTTTAGGGACATCAGAGCTACCTGAAGAGGACCGTTTACTGGTGCACCGGGCCAGAAAAATCCAGCGCTTTTTGTCCCAGCCGTTCTTTGTGGCTGAAAATTTTACTGGGATGCCAGGCAAGTTTGTTAAATTAAAAGATACGATCAAAGGTTTTAAGGAGATTATTGAGGGCACATATGATGACCTGCCAGAGCAGTCTTTTTACATGGTTGGGACAATCGACGATGTACTCAAAAAAGGACAGAAGTCGTGAAAACATTAATGGTAGAGATCTTGACCCGGGACGAGCGTTTATTTATGGGCAAAGCCGAAAGTGTGACAATGAGAGGTCTTGATGGAGAGCTCCAAGTCCTGCCTGGACATGTTTTATATGTCAATGTGCTAGTGCCTGGAGAGGTTCGGTTGCACAGCGAAGATAAGACCTGTTTACATTTTAAACATGCTGGTGGGGTTGTTTCAGTGGAAAAAGATCGGACCGTCCTGCTCTTAGATAAACTCGAGGCTGGCGGGGCAGTCAAGTAGCCTTGAGGCTTATTTTTTGCTAGAATAAATTTGTTATGTTTAGTCATTCGATTAAAACAGGGTTTAGTTTTGGCGTTACCTCGGGGATTATTACCACCCTTGGGCTAATGGTTGGACTTAATTCCACTACGCACTCAGAATTAGTGGTGGTGGGTGGCATTTTTATAATTGCGATTGCTGATGCTATGTCCGATGCCTTGGGCATTCATATGTCAGAGGAATCTGAAAACAAACATAGCCCAGCAGAGATTTGGGCGTCGACAATTTGTACTTTCCTGGCTAAATTTTTAGTGGCCATGACTTTTGTTGTTCCAGTTCTTTTGCTGTCGCTGTCTACGGCTATCCTGGTTAGTATAATCTGGGCAGTATTTTTATTGACCTTGTTGACCTATTTTGTTGCCAAAGGAGAAGGTCAGGGGCCGCTCAATGCGATCTTTGAGCATTTGGTGGTGGCTGGGGTAGTTGTTTGTCTGGCTGAGGCAGTGGGCCGGATGATTGCACGAATTTTTAGCTAAGAACATAGCAGGAGAAAATCATGAGTGATCAAGTTACTAAAAAAGCTTACGAAAAAATGCAGGAAAAACTGGCTGAACTAAAGTCTAGACGGGCCAAGATCTCTAAGACAATTGGTGAGGCAAGGGAGCATGGGGATTTGCGCGAAAATTCTGCTTACCATGCGGCCAAGGAAGAGCAGGGCTTAAATGAGATGCGTATTAGGGAGCTGGAAGAAAAAGTTGAGAATGCGGTGGTGGTAGCGGAAAAGAATTTACCCAAGAAAGATGTGGTAACTTTGGGCTCGACTTTTCGCATTAAAGAGTTTGATACTGGCAGTGAAGCTGAATATACCTTGGTGTCTGAGGTGGATGCCGATGTCTTAGAAAATAAGATCTCAACCGACTCTCCAGTGGGCCGGGAGGCGGTCAACTCCAAGGTTGGTGAGGTTTTTGAAGTTGAAGTCCCGCGCGGTTTGATCAAATACAAGATTATTGAAATAAAATAATTTGGTTTGAACGGCAATGGGGTTTGCCGATAAGTATCCTGAGCATTGGCAGGCTAATGGATCTTTGAGTGTTTTTAGCCAAGACGTTCGCCTGCATCATCGCCTGGTAAAAATTCACCCTTTTGTCAATGGTAATGGCTGCTATTCTCGTTTGGTCTCTGATATCTTTTTGTTTGCAAACAACCACCCATTACCAGTCTGGCCTGATAAGGATTTATTTGTGTCAGGAGGTGTAAGGGAGCAGTATATCTCAGCTCTTAAATCAGCAGATAAAGGAAACTTTGAGCAACTGGAAAAATTTACTGCAAGATTGATTAAAGAATTTTAATCCCCTAGTCCCCAGCCTCCCATCCTGCAAAGGGGTGAGCGCTGGTTGCAACCTTAAATAATATCGGGTAGAGTTAGGGCAGATGTTAAAGCCGGAGCTCAATATTGCTTTTGTTGGTAATTATTCCCCGCGTATTTGCGGGATCGCCACTTTTACAACCGATCTTTGTGAAGCGACCGCCAAGCAGCTGGGGCACCGCTCGAATGTCTTTGCCATTGCTGTCAACGATACAGAGCAAGGCTATGCTTATCCACCCCGGGTAGAGTTTACCCTGCAAAAGCACCAGCAGGGCGATTATTACGAAGCAGCTAATTTTATTAATGCCAGTAATGCTGATGTGGTTTGCGTCCAGCACGAATACGGGATCTACGGCGGCTGGGACGGTATTTATATCCTTTCTTTGATTGGGAGCCTTAGCGTCCCTGTTGTGGTGGTTTTGCACACAGTGCTCAAAAACCCAACCCCTAACCAGAAAAAGATTGTCCAGGAGATGGCTCAGCGGGCCAGCCAAATGGTAGTGATGAGCGAGTTGGGGATGACTTTATTGCAGGAGGTCTACAATGTTCCGGCTGATAAGATCAAGTGGCTTTATCATGGCACTCCTGATTTCAGTTCCTTGGATAACAGCCGGTACAAAAAACGTTTTCAGTTGGAAGGCAGCCAGACCCTCTTGACCTTTGGTTTGCTTAGCCCTAACAAAGGGATTGAGACAGCTATTAACGCTCTCCCCGAACTGGTCAAGGACTTTCCTAAATTGATCTATATTGTGCTGGGTAAAACTCACCCCAATGTCTTGAAGGAATACGGCGAAAAATACCGGGCGAGCCTGATCGCGCTGGTTGATAGGCTGGGGCTAACGGAACATGTGATCTTTGACGACCGCTTTGTTAACCTGGAAGAGCTCTCTGCTTGGTTAATGGCGGCTGACATTTATATTACTCCCTATTTGAACGAGGCCCAGATTGTCAGCGGGACTTTGTCTTACGCTGTAGGGGCGGGGACTGCCATTATCTCTACCCCTTACTGGCATGCCAAAGAATTGTTGGCCGAAGGTAGGGGGCGATTAATAAACTTTGCAGACTCTGCTGCGCTCTCCGCGGCGCTGCGCGAGCTTTTGTCTGATAAAAACAAGCTAAAGATGCTGCGCGCTAAAACTTATAAATTTGGGCGGCAGATGCGCTGGGAGATAGTCGCGGAAAAGTACTTGGAGCTGTTCCGACGCACGGCCGCGGCCATAGCCAAACGATCTCTGGCGTTCAAAACACCGGCCCTGCTTCTTAGTGAACCAGCCTTTGACCTGGCGCACTTAAGGCGCTTGACCGATGACACTGGTCTCATCCAGCATGCCAAATATATTGTTCCTAACCGGCATACTGGTTATTGTCTGGACGACAACTCCCGCGCGCTGATGCTCTGCGCCTGGGCGTACTTTTTGTTGCACAGCGATGATGCCAGGGCACTGATCCCCACCTATTTCAGCCTTACCCATTTCCTGCAAAAGCCTGATGGGCATTTTAGAAATTTTCTTGATTACCAGCGCCGCTTTTTGGACAAGATTGGCTCTGACGATGCCTGCGGCCGTGCCCTCTGGGCGCTCGGCTATCTGATCTGGCGGCCGCCCCGCGACGCTTACCGCTCGCTGGCGTTTGAGTGTTTCCAAAAAGCCTTGCCCCAGATACGCGGCTTAAACTTGCGTGGCAAAGCCTTGGCCATGCTGGGCCTGGTCTCTTATCTGCGCTGCTACCAGGGGGACGAAAGCGTCACCGCCCTGCTGCGTGAATGTGCTGATCATCTTCTGGCTTTGTATCAAGGGACAGAGTCCGCTGATTGGCGCTGGTTCGAAGATATCATCTGCTACGATAACGGGATCCTGCCAATGGCGCTGTTCCAAACCTATTCCATTATTCGCGAAGAAAAATATTTGCGGGTGGCAAAAGAGACGCTGGACTTTTTGGAAAAAGTGACCAGCAATAATGGCCGCCTCTCAATTGTCGGGAGCCGTGGCTGGCATAAAAGGGGTGGGGACAGGGCGGCCTATGACCAGCAGCCCATTGACGCCACGGCCATGGTCCTGGCTTATCAGTCAGCTTACCGTGTGACCAACGAGAAAGAATATCTTAAAAAGATGAAGTGGGCATTTGGCTGGTTCCTTGGCGAGAACGATATGGGGATGTCTTTGTATGATCATGAGACCAAGGGCTGTGCTGACGGCTTGATGCCAGAGGGGGTCAGCTTGAACCAGGGCGGGGAAAGCACCGTCTCTTTTCTAATGGCGCTCTTGGCCATGATCGAAGAGTATGAAATTGCCAGTGTGGATTAGGCTGCATTGACACGATTTCTGATTTATACTATAATGTAACTATAGTTAAATTATAGTAATTAGGGGATAAATTTGTGTATATAAAGAGAAAAATTGAGGATAAGATTCTAAGGTATGTTGAAAAGCCGGAAATTATAGCGATCGTCGGACCTAGGCAATGCGGGAAAACTGTCATCCCCGTTTTCAAACGATACCAGTTTCATCAACCACAGTAGTACCGCTTAATTAACCTCTTGGTTTAGTTATTAGCAAGCAATTTTTCCGATAAAACAGTATCCTCGCCATACT
>Ga0066637_10000605_pt1 | contig 22168 bp, 27 predicted proteins | sample CryGeyCG2014_020_FD_62737 | JGI IMG/M metagenome (GOLD analysis project Ga0066637, IMG submission 62737) | Groundwater microbial communities from aquifer - Crystal Geyser CG08_land_8/20/14_0.20 | ecosystem: Environmental > Aquatic > Deep subsurface > Groundwater | place: USA: Utah: Grand County...
GCGACTTAGAGATTCTTATGTCCTCCGTAGCCTTAGCGAAGGAGGACACGGGCGTAGTAGGACAAAATTGCGTGGCAAGCCATTAAGCATTTTTTGCCTTCTCCACCTCGTAAAACTTCGTAACCTCGCCCTTAAAAAACAAATCTAATTCTCCCGTTGGCCCGTTACGGTGCTTGGCAATAAGAAGTTTGACATTACTACGATCCTCCTCGTCCGGCCGATACAGAAACATTACAACATCGCTATCTTGCTCAATTGATCCCGACTCGCGGAGGTCAGATAATTGAGGGACCTTGCCACCGCGCTGCTCCACGGCGCGGGAAAGCTGGGCGCAGGCCAAAACCGGCACTTTAAGCTCGCGAGCTAAATTTTTTAAGGCCTGCGATATTTCGGATACTTCCTGTACCCTATTTTCCAAATTTCTTCCTCTGACTAATTGCAAATAATCCACGACCAAAAGTTTGACCTTTCTATCCATGTGAAGCCGTCGCGCTTTTGTCCGCATTTCCATTACGGAAATTCCCGGAGTGTCGTCAATAAAAATCGGCGCCTCAGCTAGCATTCCCATAGCATCGCCCACTTCCTTAAAGTCGTCGTCCGATAAGTTACCTGTAGAGATTTTCCAGTTGTCCACCCCGCTTTGTTCGGAAAGCATGCGGTCCACCAGTTGCTCCCGACTCATTTCGAGTGAAAAAATACCCACTGGATCGCCGTGTTTAACTGCCGCAAACTGCGCAATGTTTAAGGCCAGTGACGATTTTCCAACAGACGGTCGGGCGGCAAGAATAACCAAGTTTGATTCCTGAAGCCCGTTTAACATTCTATCCAATCCTTTAAGACCGGTTGGAACTCCGCGCAACATCCCCTTGGTTTTATGCAACTCCTCAATGCGTTCAAAAGAAGTTTCCAAAGTACTGCGGATCGGCACAAAATCCTGTTTTAGATAATCTTGAGAAATGGAAAATATCTGCATTTCCGCCTTGTCCAAAAGTTCGTTTACATTTTCGGCGGAGGAAAATCCCAGCTCCCCAATAATTCCCGCCGATGACACCAAGGATCTTCTGGTATAAGAGTCTTTAATAAGACTGGCATACGCTTCGATATTGGCGGATGTTGGAGTTTGGTTAACAAGATCCGTTAAATACCCCACCCCTCCAGCGGAGGTTAAAAGATCTTTTCGCTTTAGGCGCTCTGGAACAGTAACAAGATCAATAGGCTTTCTTTTTTCGTATAGCTCCAAAATGGCCGTGTATATAAGAGAGTGTTTGTTTTCGTAAAAATGCTCGGGCCGCAGGATATCGGCAATTTTTACGATTGCTTCGGGATCAATAAGAATAGCGCCAATAACGCTTGCCTCTGCTTCTAAATTTTGGGGTGGGAGTCTTATTGGCATATCGAAATTTTCTGCAATGTACCACAAATCTCCCTTCTTGATAACCGGGTATTTTACTGGCATAATTTGACCCGTGACTATTACTTATCTTGGCGGAAATAGTTTTAAAATAAAAGGATCCAGCGCCGTTGTTGCAATAAGTGACACGGTTGTCCCCGATTCTGACATTCTCGTATCAACTCAAGCCCCCAATTTCCCTAATCTCCCTAATTCTCCCCAATCCCCCTTTCTTATCGATTCCTCCGGCGAATATGAAGTTAAGGGAGTCCATATTTACGGCTACAATACCCAAAAGGACAATTTGGCTTTCCTAATTAACATTGACGGATTTAACATCGTACATCTTGGGGCTACTAAAAAACTTCTGGATGACGATTTGGCCTCCGAACTTTCCACAGCGGATATTTTAATGCTGTCGGTTGGCGGAAAATCTACCATGGATACCGAGACGGCTACCGAGATTGTTTCGCAGATCGAACCAAAGATTGTAATCCCAATGAACTTTGAAACTATTGACGACTTTACCAAAGCTATGGGAAGAGTCAAAACTGATGATCTAGATAAGCTTTCCCTTAAATCCCCGGGTGACCTTCCCGAAGAAACCGAAGTTATAATCCTTAAGTCTTGATGTCATTGAGGGAAAAGCAATCTCATACAATATGGTTCTTCTAAAAGATGCCGCGGATTACTCCAAGGAAAATCAAAAAGACCCCACTCACTCTATAAGAGTGGAAAAAATTTTAGTTAAAAACGGGGTAAGTGATATAACCACCCGCGCCTCCGCTCTTTTGCACGAATCTGTCACAGAAGGGACTGGGAAAATCTCCGAAATACAAAGCTTTTTCTCACCCGAAATTGCTGGTCTTGTATACACCCTTTCCAAAATTCAAAAAATTAACCTTACGGCAAACTCACCGGAAAACATTGTCCGCATCCGCAGAATTATGACTTCTTTATCGGTTGACTTCCGCGTTTTTGTTATAAAAATGGCATGCCGCTTGGACAATCTAAAACATTCTGACAAGTTACCTTTTGAGCAACGGATTGTCTTGGCAAAGCAGGCTTTGGAAATTGACGCCCCGCTTGCCGAATCGGCCAGTCTACGAGCTATGGCTTCGCAAATGCAGGATATAGGCTTCCGAATAACCGATCCGGAAAAGTATAAGCTTTTAAGCTGGGAGATAAACCAAAGAAAATCGTTTATGGAAAAGGACCTCTTAATCGCAAAAGAAAGTCTGGAGAAACTTTTGCAAAATCACAGCCTAAGAACCACCGTTTCCTTCCGCCAAAAATCTCTCTACTCTACTCATCTTAAAATTCTTAAGTACCTTAAGTTACTTAAGATACCTAATTATAACGCCTCCGGAATACATGATCTTTCGGGAATGCGTGTTATTACCAATACAAAAAAAGATTGTTACAGAGCGCTTGACATTGTCCATAAAAATTGGGTACCTGCAATGGACGAATTTGATGACTACATTGCTTGCCCTAAACCAAACGGGTATCAATCCATTCACACCGTAATAAATCTCCCCCACGGCACAACCTGTGAAGTACAAATTAGAACCAAAGAAATGGACCATTACAATACCTACGGATCCGCTTCGCATTTGGGATATAAAGCCAAAGGGTTAAATATCGCAGTTTCAGACATTAAGTGGGAAAAAGGATTTAATTCCATTTTTATCTTTACCCCAAAGAAGGACATTGTGGAACTAAAGCAAGGAGCTACCCCAATTGATTTTGCCTACAAAGTTCACACAGATCTTGGAGACAGGGCAGACAAAGCCATAGTTAATGGAAAAATTAAAAAACTTACCTACACTCTGCAAAACGGCGATGAGGTAAAAATTTTAACTACAAATCGCAAAACCCCCCTCCGCTCCCGTAACTAATCCTACGCTAACCCTATATCGGGTACTACCCGATTCGGGTAGTACCCGCTTTTTTGTTACTCTAACAACAAATCATTAATACTATCGTATTTGTTGTCGTCATCAGATTCAGCAAAAGATTCCATAAAGTTCCTATACTTTTCCAAAGACATATCTCCCAAAACTTCTTCCCAATTAAGCCAAGACTTTTTAGCATTTCTGGAAATGTAGTAAAAGCTAGAAAATGGGTAGTCTTGCAGTTTGCTAAATTTAACGATCCCCAAAGGATTTAGATGAATATATCTTGTAACTTGAATAAATTGTTCTCTGCTCTTTATCGGGACGGCTTTGTAAATTCCCTGATAAAGCTTGCCAACACGGTCGTATTTGGAATTAAAATAGCCTGTATAGTTTGTGCAAACCTTTTTCATCAAATCAGTAAGCCCCTCCTTTTTCTTTAACTTAACAATTAAATGATAATGATTTGGCATTAAGCAAAAAGCCAAAAGTGATATTTTATCAAAAGAAGAATTCGGAGTAGCAAGAATGGGTTTTTTGGTTTTGGGATCTTCTCTAACAACTTTAAATCCGGGCTCTAGGTAGCGACGAAGATTGTGGATAAAAACCTTGTAATCATGCTCGTCAGAAAATATTACTCTCTTTTCAACGCCGCGATTATATACATGGTAATAAGCACCTTCAGCAAAAACCTTATAGATATTTCTCGAGGGCATTGGTTCAATAATAAGAACATACAAACTATCCGTCAATATCTTAAAAAGAAAATATCGGGTACTACCCGAATCGGGTAGTACCCGATTTGCACATCTTCGGCACCCCATCCCCCACTTGTAAAACTATAGGTTTTTTATGGTATAATGACGGAATAATATCTACCACATATTCCCATTCCTGTTTTTCCACTGACAGGAGACAGTCGGGGGAAAGGAGAAAAAGTGGACGGCACCGAAAAAAGAGTCCGAGGCGCGGGGATCTCCGTTGCGCTGGGGATCCTTGGCTCGTTAATGGGGACAATCGCCGTTGCCACAAGCGATGGCTTGGTGCTCATAGCTACTGCTTGGTGCTCATAGCTACTGTGGTAGCTTGCGTACGGGCCCCCATAGCAATATGGGAAAGACTTCCGTACGCGAGTGATGCAGTAACACATGTGGCACTCGCCACGGGGATCTTCCTTTTCCTATCGTCCCTTGGGGCCACGCTGACTGGCCACGGGGGATAAAGGAATCCCCATCAAAAACCGCGTGCTAGGGTGTTGTTTTTCTAAAGCAGTGTCGGGATGACATAGCGATAGCAAAAACTTCAGGCGCGCGGCATTGTGCCTAAATGAGAACTTGGATCCCATAAGATGAGAATTTCCCCCACGGAAGTGGAAAAGTCGTGTAATAACGGCTGTGGGTGGGAGTACTTATGGGGCGAGAAAGCAAGGCAAGATAAGGCCAAACAAATCTATATGATTTGCTTGACCGCTTCTTCTTTAAGTTTCTAACATTTGTTGGAAATTCAAAGATTTTCCTTATCTCCCCTATCTCCTCAATTCCCCCTTTTTGATGATATAATTTTTTTATGGAAAAAGCGCAAACTCTAAAAGGCTTTCGGGATTTTGGCCCATCACAAATGCGGGTGCGAAATTTTGTTTCCCAAATTTTCCGTACAACATTTGAGATATTTGGTTTTGAACCTTTAGAAACCCCCTCGTTAGAATACGCTAAAACGCTTCTTGCAAAATATTCGACCGACACAGATAAGGAAACTTACATTTTTAAAGACCTTGGCGAACGGGATATTGGACTAATTTATGATTTAACGGTCCCCACAGCAAGATATTTGGCAGAAAATTCCGGAAAGATAAGATATCCCTTTAGAAGAAGCCAGATGCAAAGGTGCTACCGCGCCGAAAAACCACAAAAGGGCCGCTACCGCGAGTTTATGCAGTGCGACATTGACATTTTTGGAGAAAAGGGCCCCCTTGCCGATGCCGAGGTGTTATCCTGCGCTTGGGAGATTGTTAAAAAACTAGGTCTTGATGGTGGTTTCTCTTTTAAAATCGGCTCGCGCGAGGTTTTGTATAATTTGCTTTCCGATCTTGATGTAACCGACTGCGAAAAACAAATGCAGGTCGCGAGATCTTTGGACAAGCTAGACAAAATTGGGCAAGATGCTGTTTTAGAAGATCTCTCAAAAAATGGCCTCCAAATTGGATTAATTAAACAAATTTTTGCTAATCTAACCAATTCTTCTCCAACAGAAAACCTAAAAGCAATCATGGATTACGCAATTCTTTTAGGAATTCCCAAAGAAAAACTTGTTTTTTCCCCTACTCTTTCCCGAGGGGCGGACTACTATACCGGAATGGTCGTGGAAGGTGTTGTTGCTGAACCCAAAATTGGTTCGGTGCTGGGCGGCGGAAGGTACGATAATTTAATTAAATCTTTTGGCGGACAAGACACGCCGGCTACAGGACTTTCTTTTGGCTTTGAACGCATCTGCGATGTTATTTTAGAACTAGGGCTTTTTGCAAACGCACTGCCAAATACAACAACAAGAGCGTTAGTTATCTTGGCTTCGCCATTTATATCTCCCCAATCTTCCCCATCCCCCTTATTTCCCTACGCTTTAAAGGCTCTCTCGTACCTTAGGAAAAGCGACATCCCCTCGGAAATCTACCTAAACCAAAAAGCCGATATTGCAAAACAATTAAAATACGCCTCGGAAAAACAAATTCCTTACGCGGTAATAATAGGTCCAGATGAAGTTGCAAATAATACGGTTACGATAAAGGATTTGGGTAAAAGGTCGCAGAAAACAATTTCCTTAAAAGAAGTGTTTCCTCTAATCAAATTTAACTAATTAAACTAATTGGCCAAACTAGACCAATTCGTAATGGGGCAGTGCCCCGCAGGGGCACTGCCCCAATCCCCAAAAACTCGCTAACCGAACAATCAAAAAAACCTCCGGAAACCAGCCGTGAAAACTTCCACAACAAAGTCGCCGGAGGCAAAAAATTTCAAGGGCGCGGTGGGATTAGAACCCATTTCTCGATCTCCGCGCCCATTTTCGCTACTTAAAGAGGTCCATCTGACCACCAGGGTTAATCGCTCGTCGTGCTTCTTGCGAGAAACCCTCAGGCTCAACTTCGCCATCAGACGGAGCAACGCGTTGGACAAAATGGTCCTCGTACGCCAGTCGTGCAAGACCATCGTCAATCAGGTCCTGCAAAGAGGCAAAGAAAAGCTCTTTTTATCCAAACCCGTTTTTTTCCGCAATTCGCCAAGGGCTACCGCCTTCCCATTCCTGGGAAGCTGTGCTATGACGATTGCGGAATATACCTTCTTTTTCGCCATCGCACCCTCCTTTTTTCCCGGGGCCGTTGGAGCGGTACTTTCCCCACTTAGGGCACTCGCCGTCGAAAACAAATATTCATCCACTCGACGGTACGCCACCCTCCCTGGAATTTGTAGCTGTTGCAGTCGGGACAATAACGGACTCTCTCCGAACACTTTCCCCGAACGAATGCCACAGTAGTACAATGCGAGTGGTAGCAAACGACAGTATCAGCGCCCACCACGCCCTCCTTTGAAGGTGTGCCGACAGCGACAGCAGAAGTGAAATGGCCAAACCAACTGGAGGAACGGCTGAACATTCGACGGGTACCACGATTAGCCATTGTTCAATCTCCTTAACGGAATTGAAAGTGGAACTGCAACGATAAAGCAAAAAAACCGCCAAAAACGACATTCTTCATATCGGCTTGGGCGGTTCTTTCTCTCCTTTAAACTTGGAAAGATTACCACAAATTCCCTTTAAAAATCAACCTTATGTGCTACGATGTAGATAATGCCCAAAAGGACAAAGGCGATTGTCGCCTTAATTCTTACAACTTTAATCTGGGGACCAGCGCCAGCCATAATAAAACTGGGGCTTGCCCGAATCCCCCCCATGACATTTTTATTTGTCAGATTACTTTTGCAATCGATTATCGTTCTGCCCTTCTTTTTGCACCACCTTATAAAATATCCCCTTAAGCTTTCGCAAATTCCAGCGCTTTTTACAATTGGCCTTTTTGGCCAAACCTTTTCTTTAGCTATGTTTTTCTGGGCAATTTCCAAAACCTCCTCGCTGGACGCGGCAATTATCGGCTCTGTTAACCCCATTTTTATAATGCTTTCTGCAGTTATTTTTTTGCGCGAAACCGTTACCCGCCGTGAAAAAATAGGCGCCCTTCTTGCTTTAATTGGAACTTTAATTATCGTTATTCAACCATGGGCAGAGTCGGGATTTTCCTTGCATAACGGCTTTGCCACAAGAATTGCGGGAAACCTTTTAATGCTTGTGTATCTTATTTGCAACACCTTTTACACAATTCTGACCAAAAAGAATTTTTTAAAAACCAAAATTGATCCGTTTACCAAAACCTGTGTCGCCTTCTTTACTGCAACAGTAACACTGTTCCCTCTTTCCATGATAGAAATTGCAAGTCTGCCGATTTCCCAATTAGGGGTGTTTGGAAGATTAGGGATATTAGATTTATCACTGATTTTTTCCCTTGCCTACATGATTCTTCTTTCCGGCATCGCCGCATACTTTCTTTACGAATACGCTCTTTCTAAAATAGAAGCGTCAGAGGTGACGGTTTTTACTTACTCGCAAATTCTTGTTGCCATTCCCGCGGGATTTCTAATCCTAGGAGAAAAACCGTCGGGCGTGTTTTTAATTGGCGGAATGGTAATTGCGGGAGGCATAATGATGTGCTATACTCCCCTTCGTGAAACAAAACATCCATCCTAAATATTATTCCGACTGCAAGGTAATTTGCGCCTGCGGTAATACATTTGTTACAGGCTCGATTATTCCCGAGATAAAAGTGGAAGTTTGCGGCGCCTGCCACCCTTTTTACACTGGAAAAGAAAAATTTGTTGACACTGAGGGCCGTGTAGAAAGATTCCAAAGAAAAGTGGAAGTGGCGCGCAAGGCTCAAGAAATTAAAAAGGTAAAGGTGGCGGAAAAAGTGGAAAAAAGACAGGTTGCCACAAATGTTAAATCTCTCAAAGATCTCCTTAAAGACGCCGGTAGATAGTCAGTCATGTATTTACATAACACTCACTAATTTCCTTCTTGCCATTTCGTCTTTAGTTCGGTTACACTGATTTCAGTATTATAAGTATTTTGTTCTTCGTTCTAAATTCTGAGTTCTGAATTAAACTCCCTGCCTGCGCAGGCAGGTCAATTCTTAACTCTAAACTCTGAATTCATAAGGTATGCCTGTCACAATCTACAACCGTCAGCGCCAGATTTTAGATTTTATAAAACAGTACATCCAAAAAAACGGCTTCTCCCCCACTCTCGCCGAAATCGGCAAAGCCATGGGGCTTTCGTCTCTCGCCACAGTCCACGAGCATTTGCAAGCCTTAGAAAAAAAGGGTGTTATTAAAAAGTTTCAAGGGGCGGTCCGCGGAATTGATCTTTTGGAACAAAAAATCGTCGCGGCCCTAGACGGAATCGAAATTCCCTTAGTTGGCATGATTGCCGCCGGACTTCCAATTGAAGCGATTGAAGATCCAAGCTCCACAGTTACCGTTGCCCCTTCCTTGATTTCGGAAAAAAAGCGCAACTTCGCTCTTTTGGTAAAAGGCCTTAGTATGAAGGATATGGGAATATTGGACGGCGACTATGTTATATGTGAACAACAAAATTACGCGGACGAGGGCGATGTGGTCGTTGCGCTTTTGGAAAACGATCTTGCCACCTTAAAAAGGTATTATAGAGAAGGAAAAATGATTAAGCTGGTTCCCGCCAACTCCGAGATGCTTCCAATACTTGTTGATGAGGATAAAATAAAGATTCAGGGGGTGGTTAAAGGAGTTATAAGAAGATATTAGAAAAAGGGCCATACCAACATTGTGTACCCACGGTCGGCAATGGTTTTAATTTCTTTAGGAATGTTGTTTTCCCTCAGTTTCTTCCTTACCTTAAATATCAGTTGATCTATTGTCTCGTTGGATACCCCATCTCGCAAGCTTTTTGGAGAAAGTGCTTTGGCAATATCATCTCTAGTCACCAAATATCAGGTACTACCCGATTCGGGTAGTACCTGATATTTTGTTGTTCCAGCAACATTTCCTTGACGTCGTGCTGTAGAATATCCCTCGCTTTAGCAATATTCCAGCCGGTTTCTCGGTACATCTTTAAAACCCACTCCTCAAAAGGGGTCTCATTCCAATTCAACTGTTTTGCTAGATCTTTTACCGACCAGGTAAAATCCTCAATTGTTAAAGCATCAAGCTCTAATACATTCTCCCCCACCAAATTTTTTACATATGAAGCCTCTGCCAAGTCCGCATGTCCGCCGTAAATACCAAGAACAAAACAAACCCTTCCCTTGCGTCTTGCCCTAAAAGCCGTAAGGCGCGCAAAAAAAATTGCGGTCCAAAAGCACTTCGTCTATAACAAAGCAAAGTTGCTTATCCTCCTTTGCCACTACAGTATTTAAGTGCATCAGAAAATCGGCGCCATTGTCTCATTCCAAAAGGTTTTCATACAAAAGAGAAGGAACGGAAGGATTAGAGGGATAAAAAACAAGGAACCGCAAAAACCGCGACAACCCAAAACCCGAACGACAAAACACACAGACAAAATTAAGTCCTTTTACAAGCGATACAACATATTTTACTTCCTTCTCGCGATAATTTGCGAGCATCTTACTTTCGGGTTCCATACCGGTATTTTATATCAAAATCAGAAAATCGTCAGGATATATTAAGGATGGGATCAAGAAGAGTTTCTGGTAGCAAAATAAAATAGTGTCCAGACGGGATATTCGGGCAATTCGGAAAGGAGAAAACATATGGACACTGGCCTGTATAGTTCGACCATGCTCGTCAACCTTTTATCTGCTATGCTTGAGGGATGCCTCGGAAACAGAACACACCGCTTACCTTAACGAATGTCATCAAGACCCTGACGGGAGCTGGTTTACCCGCTGTACCTATGTATCCGACGCACCGGAATTTGCATCGGTAAATATGGTCATGGTGGTATCCACATCTTCCGCCCATAGGCAACAAACCGGAGGTATATGTACAAACCAAAAACCTCCGGTTGATTTTTTCTACTTTAATAGGTTCACCATAAATACTAGAATAAATATTCCAACAGCATTTAGGAAAAAAGAAATCATCGCAAACCTTCCTTTTTTTAAACCCGAAAGACCCATTAAAGAAACTCCAATTTCGTCAGGAAACGGCGAGGCGATAATAAGCGCCACAAAAAACGGCAAGGTCCATTTAAAATGGTTGGAGTGCAAAATGTGCGATACCTTTCGCCCCCCCATTTTGTAATAAATTGGTTTTAAATCTTCTATTAAATCGTCTTCGGCGTTAATCATAAGAAGATTACTTATCATAGCGCCAAAACCACCGATAACCGCGATTAGATACGGGGACAATGTTAAGGACAGCTCGCCTAAAACGACGCTGGCTGGAGCTATCGTAAATGTGGATACAAAAAGTATCCCTGCAATAAAAGAACCAAGATAGCCAAAGTTGCCAAGCTGTAAAAGAGCGTCTTTAAAGACCGGAGTTCTTAAGACTATAAACGAAATAAGGATGGAGAAAAAGATAAGAAAAAGATTTGTGTGTCTGTGAGATTTTACAGATACTACACGCTTAACTTGGGGCATATCAAAAGTATATCACAATTTAAATGCTATAATTCTCCCCATGGACTATTTGGAAGAAGAACAAAAAAGAATAGACACAAAAATTGAGGAGGCAAAAAAACTTTTGTTCGACTTGTCTCTTGCCGAACTTGCAAAAGAAGAGATAAGAAAACTGGAGGAAGAAAAAGAAATTCTGAAATGGGGCGGTGCCCCGAGCGAAGCCAAGGGACACTACCCCTATTCCGGATCCCTCTTATCTTCCCAATCCTCTTGCATTCTAGAAATCCGGGCGGGCGCGGGCGGCGACGAAGCAGGCCTTTTTGCCTCCGAGCTTTTCCGAATGTATGAAAGGTACGCCCAAACCCAAAACTGGAAAGTGTCCGTAATCGAACGCAACGAAGGTGGTATTGGAAACTTAAAACAAATCAGCGCCAAAATAACAGGCTCCGATTGCTTTAATAAACTCCAGTTTGAATCGGGAGTTCACCGTGTACAACGGGTTCCCCAGACTGAAAGCGGGGGCCGAATCCACACTTCCACAATAACTGTCGCGGTTCTTCCCGCGGTTTCTCAAAAAGAGGTGGAAATAAAAGATATAGATTTGGAATTTGACACCTTCCATTCCGGCGGTCATGGCGGGCAAAATGTTAACAAAGTAGAAACCGCGGTTAGGATAAAACACAAACCCACGGGAGTTGTTGTTTCGTGTCAGGAGGAACGCTTTCAACTTAAAAATCGCGAGAAAGCCATGGATATGCTTAGGGCAAAACTTTTCCAGATGATGCAAGAGCAACATTCAAAATCCGTTAACGACCTACGCGCAGGACAGGTGGGAACGGGAGATAGGACCGAAAAAATCCGTACTTACAATTTTCCACAAAACCGCATAACGGATCATAGAATAAACACCAGCTGGCACAATTTGAAAGTGGTGATGGATGGGGATATAAGCAAGTTACTAAATGATCTTAAAGAAAAGCTGTCGAAAAGCACGGGAAATTAAATCGCCTTCGCGATTTCGATAGCCTTGTCCAACTGCACATCTTTTAAAGAATCCTTCTCGTCATTAGTTACCTCATAGTCGGGCGTTAGTCCCACCTTATTAACCCAAGTTTTATTTGGCGTTAACCATTTGGCAATTGTCACATGAATACTTGATCCGTCGTCAAAATCCTCGGAATCCTGAATTGTCCCCTTGCCAAAAGATTTTTCGCCCACAATTTTTGCTCCTTTTCTATCCCGCAAAGCGCCAGCCAAAATCTCGGAAGCCGACGCCGATCCCCCGTTTATTAAAACCACCACGGGATAACGAGTTAAAAGGCCCTTCCGATCCACATCAAGCGATTGTAAATTTCCATTTGCGTCCTCCTGATAAACAACGGAACCATTTTGGATAAATTCCGAACCCAAATAAACCGCTCCGCTTAAATAACCTCCGGGATTATTCCTAACATCCACTATAACCGATTTAAGGTTTGGCATTTGTCTTAATATTTCCACAACAGAGGTATCCCATTCTTTGTTGGTATTATCCCCAAACGAGGAAACTTTAAGATACGCAACACCCTCTCCCATATCTTTCCAAGAAACAGCTCTTATTGTGATTTTTTCCCGGTTTAAAGTAACATCAAACGGCTTATTGTCGCGAGCTTCCGGATCGCCCCGTAAAATATTTAATGTAACCGTTGTTCCCCCGGGCCCGCGGATCTTAGACACGGCCTCGGACAAAGAAAAATCCAGAGCGCTTTCCCCATTAATTTTAATTATTTTGTCTTTTGGTTTAAGACCGGCATATTGCGCAGGAGACCCATCAAGTGGCGAGACCACGATAATAATCCCCTGATCGTCTTTTCCCAGCTCGCATCCAATCCCTTCATATTCGCCGTTTAGCGAGCTTGCAAAATCTGAATTTTCTTTAGGAGACAAAAAAGATGTATATGGGTCGCCAAGAGATTCAGTCATGCCTTGGATAGCTCCGTAAAGCATCTTTTTACCGTCTAGAGGACGGAGAAAATACTTGGAATTAAGAATATCCAAAACTTTCCATAGCTCGTCAAAGCTAACATTTTTGGACCCTACTACCGCTTCTAGCTTTCTTTGCGTTACGGTTACAGGAATCGCTTTATATCGGGCAAGCTCCGCCTCAAACCCAAGACGGCCAAAATAATAACCTCCGGACAGCGAAGCGGTAATTAAAAGGAAGACGATACCTATGTTGCGAAAAAGTTTATAAGGCAAAGCGTTTAAAATTAACTTATTACTACTCCCACATTTTCTCTCCCCGCCTCAACCATCTCTTTCTTACCCATAAGGGACAACTTGACCGTTCCTTTTTTTTCGTCAAAGGATTCTACTTTACCAAAACTTCCAAAATTATGGTAGGAGAAAATTTGCGCTGTCTGACCAATCTTAATATCCACAAAATAAGGGTTTGTAATAGTACACCAATTTTGCGGATCCGCTTCCGGTACAATAAGCTCGTTTTCGCAAGCGCGCAAAATAACAAACCTTGTCGCGATACCTTTTAAATAAGAAAAAAGCAGAGGACTAAAACCGGTGTCGCCAAAGCCTTCCATAATTAAAACCGCGGGACCTTCCGCTTTAAAGGATTTGGTTATAGCAAAATTAGCTCCGCCACACACAAACCCCAAAACTCCAATTGCCGCGCCCTTGGAATAGGACTCCCTAGTTAAATGCCCGCAAACAACAATTTTTCCGGCCAAATTGTCGCCAAGATCATCCTGCCGCACCGCATCGTCCTCATCTCCTAAAACCACAATTTCCCCGCCAACTTCGCTCCCATAACCAAAAATCCCCAAGGCAACTACCGCGCGTGTTGTAATTAAAACACCATGCCCCGCCACAACCGCCGTTACAAAACCCGGCACTCCGGCAATAAGCTCAAAAGTCCGACTGGGTTTTCTAACAGTAATTTCCAAAAGTCGCGTATCCACCTTTACAAAATACCCCGTAGCAGGCGATTTTGTGACAAGTTGCCCTCCCAAAGACTTTTTCCCCTTGGACACCACCTCGCCCTGACTTACAAAATCCCCCCGCTTTTTTACAAGTTCCCCTTCGTATTTAAAAACGCTTTCTTCTAAAAACATTCTCCCCTCCCCCACTTTATCAAAAGCCTGCACAACGCTCCCTTTTTTGGCAAAGATGGTCCCCTCGCAAGGCAACGATCTTTCAATCAAAACCTCTCCTGATATTTTGTACTTGGGTAAAAATACTATTTTCATATTAAATCTTACTTCCAAACACCTTTGCCGCCTTTTCGGATTCTTTTAAAGCCTGCGCTTTGGAAGCCGGCTCCGAAACTGGCCGCATCCTTGGATCAATCAGTACGCCATGTTCCGCTCCCACAACGGTTTGCGATACACTTTTTTTGGCCACGACCATAACTTGCACCTCGGACCCTTCGGCCAAAGGCAAAAATAATGGCTCACCGCTTGATAAGTCAAATTCCTGAACAGATTCGGCAGAAAACGACACCGAGATTTTTTTGGCGCCGGGAATAACCATTATCGTAGCGGTATTTTGGATAACCTCGTTGTTTAAAAAGTTATCAAATAACCCGCTGTCAAAAAAATTGGCGAAGGCTAACGCAGAAAACGCGTCGCGGGAATCGATTGCCACTTCCCACACTCCTGCGTTATTAATACTTCTAATAAGAGGCCAAAGAATTTTAACAGGGTTATCAAAAAAAAGTGGGGGGGATCCTGAAATAATAATTCTGGCCGTGTCTTTAAGAACGGCATCGTAGAGACGGGAAACCGCAAATTTGACTTTTGCCGAAGTCCCAGCGGATTCTATTGACATTTCGTAATCATTTGTAGGAATCCGGGGACCAAATATTTGCCGGTTTTGCCACAAATTTTCTGCAACTTGGGGGTTTTGCTCCAAATAAAATTCCTTAAAAAAATCTGCCGCAGAGACTGTAACTGGAATAACTCCCCCCGGATAATAAATTTCCTTATCGCCAATCCATAAATAATTACCCACCTTGGTAAAGCCATTAAGAACCTCCAAAAAAGAAGCGTCTCCCGCAAACTTTGGATTGGAAGAAACCAAATAGGTTTTTGTGTTACTGGACGAAAGATTAAACGAAGACAGGGCGGCATTAACCACCGCTTCTTTAGGAAATTTTGAGCAAAAAATTTGATTGGTCAAGGAAAGAACAGAGGTTTTAAAATCGCCGCTTTCAAAATTAATTAAAAAATTGCGCGCCCAGTGGTAGCTTACATGGCAGACGAGGATCATACCTTGCAAGTTTATATTTTAATGGGGCCTAAAGCAACAAGCTAGTGTCTGTGCTTTAGCACACTTAGTGGATAAACAGAAAGACCTTTAAACAAAAAATGTAGTTAGTGATTTTCGTGGCGTTCCGTAAACGGTAAAAGTACCATAATCCTAGCCTTTTTTACCTCACGGGTAACAAGGCGTTGCAGACTAGATGGTACTCGAGTAAGTTTTCGGGGGTGAATTTTATGACGGTCCGACAAAAATTTCCGCAGTATATCGGGATTTTTATAGCTAACCTCCAAAGCTCTCGGCAACGGGCCAATATTTATGAACCTTTTTTTAATTATTGGCTTTTGTTTTTTCTTCATTACTTAAAAAGGAATCTCCTCCCCCGCCACATCCTCCTTTAATTCCTCTACTTGGGGTTTTTCTTCTTTTGGAGATTCGGGAGCTTCCGGAACTCTATCGTGAACTACTTCCTCCGAAACGGCGCCGCCCGGAAGCGGTCTCATTCTGTCTAAAACTACCATGTCGTCCGCGATAACTTCCGTTTTGTAATGCTTCGCTCCGCTTGTATCATCCCATGAACGGGTTTGCAACCGTCCCTGTACATACACTCTGGTTCCTTTTTGCAAAAGCTGACTGCACAGTTCCGCCAACTTATTCCACGCAACTATATTATGAAACTCGGTTTCTTCCCTAACGGATCCGTCCTGAGTTTTCCAACTTCTGTTTGTAGCAACGCCAAAACTTGTCACCGCGGCTCCGGACGGGGTGTATCTCATTTCGGGATCACGGGTTAAATTTCCTAAAATTGTCGCCTGATTTATTGATCTAGACATAAACAGTAATTAAACTTCTAATAATATTTTCGTTTAGCGCAATCTTTTTTCTAAATTCAATAATTTTATCCTTGTCCAAAGAAAAGTTTACTACAGAATAGACACCTTCTACAGCTTTGCCAATTTTGTAAGCCAATTTTTTCTTTCCAATAAATTCTTCTTTTATCACTTTTCCGCCAAGCGCCGTAATAAAACCCACAACTTTAGCGCCTTCGTCCACAGCCGTGGCCGTAGTATTAACTATGTACATCAATTCGTAATTTTTCATACGAGTGGATAATAACAAAAGTGATTGGGCGACGCAACACTATGGTTTAAAAACCGCTAATAATTGGTGGTATAATCACCCAAGATCTAATATCCCCCAAATCCAGAAAACGGAAAAACGAATTGCTGTTTAATTCGTCCGTTTTCTGGCCTTAAGTTTTTTATCCCCGCCCTACTCTAAATTCCACCACATCCCCGTCTTTCATAATGTATTCTTTTCCTTCAAGCCGTACCCACCCTTTGTCTTTTGCAGTGACCAAGGAACCTGCCTCGATAAATTTTTCATAAGGAATAACATCCCCAGCAATAAAAAGCCTTTCAAAATCCGAGTGAATTACTCCCGCGCACTTTTGCGCGTCCCAGCCCTCAACAAACTTCCACGCGCGACTTTCTTTTACACCAGTCGTTAAAAAGGTGCGAAGATTAAGCATTTCATACGCCCTTTTGATAACCGCGTTAAGAGGAGATTCTACAAGTCCTAAGTCTATAAGGTACTGCCCTTGATCCTCTTCTGACAATGAGGCCAATTCAAACTCAATTTTCGCAGATACTTTCATAGGATCGGGGCACTGCCCCACGGGTCTGCCTGTGCAGGCAGGGGCAGTGGCCCAATTTAAATTCTTTTCGGAAACATTATGCACCTTAAGTATTGGCTTTATCGTAAGTGGAGAGAACTGACTTAAAATTTCTAGTTCTTCCTTTGTCCACAAGGCTTCCGATAACAATTGACCATTATCTAGAATCTCAGTCGCTTTTTTCAAAACATCGGGGCAGTGCCCCTGCGGGGCACTGCCCCCTTTTTCTGATTTTGATAAAGTATCTAAATCCTTTAACTTCAATTCGGTCAACAAAACCTCCGCATCGCTTTCGGGATTGGTTGAACCCTCCCTGATAATTTCGGAATCTTCAAAATCTCGTAAAAGGAGCATAATCAAGTCCACCTCACGGATGTGGGATAAAAATTTGTTCCCGAGTCCTGCGCCGGTCGAGGCGCCTTTGACCAAACCCGCAATATCTATAAATGTAATAGTTGAGTACACTTTTTTCTCGGATTTGGAAAGTTCGGAAAGTTTGTCCACGCGAAAATCAGGGACCTCGACGACACCAACATTCGGCTCTATCGTGGCAAATGGGTAATTGGCAACATAAGCCACCTGCCTTTTAAGGATTGCGTTAAAGAGGGTAGATTTCCCCACATTCGGCAATCCCACGATCCCTACGCTTAAGGCCATATCTCATATTTAAACATTGGTAAGATTAACTGCTTCCAAGACTTCGTGATTCCTGATGAGAATTGTTCTATCTGTGGTATAACTTAAACCTTTGTTAGGACTTGCTTCAAATCCTAGGTAAATAGTTTTAACTTTCCTACCCTTTAATTCGGAAACCGCCGGTTGTAAATCCGAATCCGAGCTACATATTATTGCAGTAGCAAGTTTCCTATCACAAGCAAGAGCAACTAGATCAACAGCAATCTTGACATCTACACCCTTTTCTCTAAAAATAATCTGGCCATCTATTTTTTGCGCCCGAACATTTCCAGCAATTATGAATTCGAAGCCGTGCTTTACTAGATTGTTTCTTAGTTTCCTTTGAAAAGAAATAAGTTCAATAGATTTTTTGCTTGTTTCTTTGTTATACCTAACTTTTGAAGCGTAGAATATCTTCCGTATAACATTTAAACCCTTAAGTGGGTCTTTTAGGAGTTTAGTTAAGTCCACAAGGGCCAAACCTTCCCTTCCTTCGCTAGTATTTTGGATCTTCAGTACTTCCTCTAGTTTGTGGAGAAAATTTTCGCCGTCAATAAACAATACACAGGGTTTCATAAATCAATAATAACACAAAAACCTCAGCGGGCTTTTGGCACTGGCTGAGGCGTTTATGCGGTTATACTACACAATTTCTCCTATCCGGTCAAGATGCAAATCTGGCTATAAAAAGATAAAGGCCGCCTCGGGTATTCTGATTCGGAAGCCGAAGAATCCGCCAACAACCTCTGCAACTTCTTTGAAACCATTATTAAGATAAACCAAAGGTTAGAGAAGGAAAAGAAAAATATATGCCAATAAATCCGCTAATAGTCGGGATTAAGGAGTTGTCATGTATTTAAAAACTGAAGTTTGTTAAATATAGTAAATTAAGGGGTGGGGTAAACTGACTTTTTCTAAGTCTTAGCTATAATAGTAGTCTACAATTCCCTCCGCTAAAACCTCATCGGAGCTAATGGTTCTATTACCCAAAGCCTCATAATTAATTGCTAATGGTAATTCGGTACACCCAAGAATTATTGCCTGCGCACTTCTACTGAATAATTCATTTAATGCATTGATATATTCGGTCTTCTTATCAGAGAACCCCTTTCCTGCCAAAACGTCACGGATAATACTATCCGCTATCTCAATTTCGTTTTCTGTCGGCAAGACTAATTCAATCCCATTATTTGATAGTACTTTATCGTATAAACCAGACTTTATTAGTACCGGTGTACCAAGCAAACCAACCTTAGAGAAACTATGTTTTACACACCTTTGTGCTACAAGCTCAATCATTGAAAGAAACTCGACTTTTGTATTCTTCTTTAGATCATCCAACAGAATATGCACCGTATTGCTTCCAATACATAACCTTGTTGCACCAGCGTTGGTTAATGACTGGACAGACTTAATCAACATCTCCTTAGCAACCCCTATTTGGCTAGTATCTGAAATGAAGTCAGGTACTGGAACACTTTCTATTAGTATTCGTGGATAATCGTTGTTATTTTTCGCTCCGTACTTAGATTGAGAAAATTCAATTATTTTTCCATAAATAAACTGGGTTGCTTGGGGACCAACTCCCCCAATAATTCCAACTTTCTTATTGTTATTTGTGTTATTCATAAACGATTTAGTGATTAACTATTGTGATTTTTGAATTACTCGAATTTACTCCAATTTTAACCATGCCACCAACTGGAAAGGTTATCTTAGGATCAGTATGCCCAAAATCTACATTAGCTATTATTGGAATACTGTTAAGCTCTTGTTTTGTTTTAACGATCTTGATTAGTTTATCAACACTCATATTACTGGCTTTCTGAAACCTCCCAATTACCAATCCCTTTACTTTGGGAAAACCAAATAAATGCAGGACTGACTGTAAATCTCGATCAAAATCGTGTGGCTGGGATTCATCATCATCCTCTAAAAATAATATTGAATTGGACAAATCTGGTAGATACTCCGATCCTTGAAGTAGATTAAAAGTACATAAATTAGCTCCCAATAATGTACCCTCTGCTTTTCCTTCATTAATCACCAACCAACCAGAATTTTGAATAAGTTGTCTATCTTTTTGATTTTTGTACCAAGAATCATCACTCCAATTGTCACTTGCCTTTATTTCAAATTGATCTTCAGAAAATAAACATTTCTTAAAGTAATCTAAGGTATAGTCAAAATACAATTCTTGACCAAAAGAAGAATAATGAGGACCTGAATAGGTAATAAGCCCTGTTTTAGCAAAAATAGCGTTATTTAAAGCAGTCACATCTGAATACCCACAAAATATCTTTGGGTTATTTTTAATCAGTTCCCAATCGATATATCTAAGAAGCTGGTTGCTGTTAAAACCACCAATTACCGTTAAAACTGCCTTTACATTTGAATCTTTAAATGCTTCATGAAAATCACCTATCCTAGATTCTATTGTTGTTGAGGTAAAATCATCCAGTTCATTTACATGCTTACCAAAGCTAAGCTTTAATCCCAAATCAGCAAACCTTTTGTTAGCAATTTCTTGGCTCTCTTTGGAAATAATTGCCATGGACCGAACTGGTGCAATGACTCGTACCTCATCCCCAACCATTAATTTTTTGGGATATATTTTTTGCATATAAAAATAAGCCAAGGAAAATAACTGTTTTTATAAAATTGGTCTATAAAACAATAAACTCATGTAATCTTTTAAACCAAAAAGATCTATTGGCATTGTAACACAAGCCCTCTTAAAATCCATCTTTGTATGCCAGATTATGGAAGGACAATTTGTAACAGGAGCGATTGTAACGATTGAAAATAAGTGTTTATATCCTTTCCCTTTTAGAGTTTCTAAAGAGTTTTTGTATAGACTTGTAGCGATTCCCTTCCCCCGATAATTTTCGTCAACAGCAACATAGTGAAGCGTAATGCCCTCGTTGCCGTGGAAATATTCACTCTTTAGGTCTTTATCCAACCAAATAATATTATCTGCCTCTTCTGGAAAGTAAATTTCTTTATTTACATCAATTAAACCAACAATTTTCCCATCTTCTTCCCAAACATTAAATAAAAGCGAACCTTCAATCCGCTTTTTGATCTCTTCTTTTGTGCTATCCGAAACTATAAAACCGTTACCTTGTGATTTTGCAAGATAATCATTGTCATTTACCATTGAAACATCAAGTCTGAAGTCTTCATGTAGTTTCCAAATATTTTCAATATCGTTAATCATTGCCTTTCGGATCATAGATATGTTGTAGCAGAAGATAAGTTTCATGAGAAACAAAAAACAACCTCGTTAAAGGTTGTTTCTTGTCTTGAATAAACTACTTGTATAATTTCCTCAAGGAAATCCATGCTCTAATACTCTCGTACTAGATACTTTTAGCGTATAGCCAAAAGCTGGATTTGCTGTCTTACCGATCCTTACTCGTAACCGTGATGTCCACAAGGGGATTCGGTGAACCAGACCTCGTGAACATCGAGAGGATCTACGAAGCACAACTCCTCGTCCTCGTCTTCCCCAGTCTCCTGCTCATCACGGAATGCCGACTGTTTGTCATTGTCGACCCTTTGCCAGCAAATAGCCTGCTCGACTTCGGAGATGACATGACGAAGGAAGTCTCGGGTTTGACCGAACGATTTGGGATCATGAGGTCCGTTTCCGACCCCGTAGGTGACCCGCAACGGTGCGGACTGGGGATTAAGGTAAATCGTAAAACCTTCCTCCCTATCAAAGAGCTGGGTTGGAATTGTCACAGCAATCCCGTTTTCGCCCCAGAACTCCACGAACAGATCGGACCCCCCACATTCCTTCTGGAGCTCGCGGATCTTGCGTACCAACTCCTCCCAAAGTCCTACCTCGTTCATCTGATTGTTCGTTAGCCATCCCATGGAAATGCTCCTTTCCGATCTTGCTTGCTACACCCCGTGTAGCTCTCTGTTTGCAATTCGCCAGTTGGCGAAAGGGCTAATCGGTAGCTAGAAATACATTGTAATTGTACTTTTAGATACCGACTAACAACATTAAGGTTCCCTCATAAACCAATTACTTCTAATTAGCTTGTGAGAGGTGGCGAAGACGGCTCGTTGGGTTTGATCCCTTCGAATCTCCATCTTCACCACTTTCCTCTACCAGACGAAGCCTTGCGAGCCCCAATCCTTCGGAACATGAACACAAGCTATGCCGTACTGACCACGCTTAGGCTTTTTCCAAAGGATGACGAAGCCTTGAATCGCTGGCAGGCCGAGGGAAAGCACTTTGATCGTGTTGTCTTTCACGAAGCGGATCAGCCCAACCTCGACATCAGTTTGCTTTCCGCTCGCGATACTCAAAATCTTGGGATCAGGACCTACCTCTCGTGCATCATACCCATCGTCGTTGTCGGGTACGCCATACGCAAAGTAGGACGAATCTGCCTGATTCAAGCGGAGAAAGACTCCACCAAAGCAGATCTTGGGACGGTACATGACATCCAACTTGTTTCCCCACACGCCATTGAGGTAGTAGAGAACCGCCTCTCCCCACTGCCACTCTGAAAAACAAGTCACCCCGCTTACCCGAATTTCGCCAGACATGATTGTCCTCCTCCTTGGTTGATGAGATAAGACTGTTATACCATTTTTACCTA
>Ga0066637_10000609_pt1 | contig 22087 bp, 21 predicted proteins | sample CryGeyCG2014_020_FD_62737 | JGI IMG/M metagenome (GOLD analysis project Ga0066637, IMG submission 62737) | Groundwater microbial communities from aquifer - Crystal Geyser CG08_land_8/20/14_0.20 | ecosystem: Environmental > Aquatic > Deep subsurface > Groundwater | place: USA: Utah: Grand County...
GGTTTTTTATTTCACTAATTTCAACTTTTTTAGTTTGACGATTAAAAGCGAGGGTCCAATGTAGCTTGCCTTGTTTTTGCTCTCTAATTAAATCTCCAAAACTTAAATTTCTTCCATCTGTTAATCGAACTTCTGTGTCCTTGGTAAAACAACCAAAGTTCCCCTGACCTTCAATCAAAGGGTACCTTAAAGAAAAATCTTGAGCCATTCGTACCAAAGCATCATAAACCGCCACATCGCCGTGAGGATGATATTTTCCAAGACAGTTGTGAGAAACCATTCCGTTGGCGATGAATTCATGATCTCTCTCTACCTCAAGATCATAAGTCTTCTCTGGAACAACCTTCTTTATAGAAGAAACCCTTAAAAAATAGATTTTATTTTCTCTAATATAATTCAAGAATTCAAAAATAGGCGAACCAATTCTCTTTAATTTTTCCTCTATGCCCCAATCAATAACTTGCGTTTTCTTTAAAGCTTTATCCTCTATGTCAGAAGAGTATCTTATTTTGCATCCTGTTTTATATTTTATGCCCATTCTAAATTTTTCTTCGTTTGTATCCTGATACCAACCACCTCCAAGATGGTTCTGGCTCAACTCTTCAAATATCATTCTTCCAGCGAAGGGGATAATATCGGCCCGGAATCCGTTCATTCTTCTTTTATTTTTTATAATCCTAAAAACTCTCTCCTGTTTCTCATGACTAATCAAACAAAGATGCTGAACTAACTTTATAGCATTCTCCCCTTGTATCTCTAAATAATAAAATGGATATCTATTGTTAACTTTGTGGTCGCCAATATAATGGCTTTTTAACGATAAATCCTTATGTTTAGCAGAAAATATTCCTTGATGTTGTAAAAGAACTTGAAGTTGGTTAATTAATCTTTGGGATATAGAACCGTAATGAATTTGCTGTCTGCTTTTATGGACCGATCCATCACCATCGATCAACCCACTAATAAAAGAAAAAATTATTGGGAGAGACGAGATAAGAATCTGGGAAGGTATTTCTTTTGTTAATGCTCGTTTACCTTTTAAATCGAAATTAAAAGTGAAAAAATCGTTAATGCTTTTTCGATTAATCCTTATTACATATTGTTTTTTAAAGACCTTACTTCCTTTTTTCGTAGGCTCATAATCTTTTTCTTCAATAGTAGGAGTGTAATTAAATTCTTCTTGAACAATAGAAGATACTTTTTCCATAATGTTCTTATCACAGTTTGTGAAGCTAATTCTTGGAAGTTTTTTCTTGCTATAATCTTCTGAAATTGAACCTTCGGAAACAAAAATTCCTAAAAAGTAAGCTATGTTCTTATTTAAATATTTAGGTTGATTTTTTTCAAAATTTGATAATCTTACAGGATCTTGAACATCAGAGTAATCTGCTCTTACGACAATGTGGTCATCTGGAGTCAGATTTTTTGCTTCTTTCCATTCAAATCTCCAATCGGGTCTTAAAACCTTAAATTTTTGAGAAGGAGTAACTACATTAGAAATCCCGTTCTCCAGAGTAACTTCTAACAAAGATTTCTTAGGCATCTCATAAAGTTTTACCACATTTCTTACCCCATCTTGGGTGAAAACCTTACTTCCTATCTCGATATCTTGAATTGGAATAAGTCCTATAGTGGTTAAAACGAGGGTGTTTTTTGCAAAACATTCTCCAACAACTGTTGCTGATTTTCTAAATTTTGTATTATGCTTCAATCCCATCTCATACATCGCATACAAAATCTTCCGATGAACCGGCTTCAAACCATCCCTGACATCGGGCAAAGCCCGAGAAATAATAACCGACATTGCGTAATCGAGATAGCTTTCTTGCATCTCTTCGGTTATTTCTCGAGGTTTTATGTAACCTATTTCTTTATTTTGTTGTTGAGAGTTTTTTGCCATAAACAAAACTTATAACGTATAACATGTAGCGCATAACTCAAGTTTTATACTTGTGTTACACGTTACATGTTGCAAGTTATAAGTTACGAGATTTATTGACTGCTCGTAGCAGAAGTTGCTGTCTCTTTTGACATCTCTTCTATTTTTTTCAATTCGTGCTCTAATTTTTCTTCTCTGTCTTTAATTTGTTGGGAAAAAGAACCGATTTCGCCTTTAATATCTTGAAGTCTCGATGTGTCAAAAAACGATTCTTCGCCTTTGAAACTTTTTACCCTCTGATGAAAATTCTCCAGGATGAAATTACCAATCAACAAAGCTAAAATAGCTATTACAGAGAACACAATAACCTTCCGCCAAAATTGTCCTATGCCCTGAATTTTTCGAAAAAAATCGAACATTTCTTTATGAAACAGCAAGGACCACAATCTTGGTCTCTTCCTGTGGTAAGTCTTTTAGGCTAACTTTAAGTTTTGGCTCTATTGCCACCGCTTCTTGTCCCATTATCTTCAAGAATTTATCCACCCCCTCAATATCCAACTTCAGCCCGGGAAGTTTGTAATGCATTGGGATAACCACTTTTGGTTCAACTTGAGACACAATAGTGGCTGCTTCTTTTGGACCTATGGTATAGTTTCCTCCCACTGGAATCATCAGGATATCAACTTCGCCTATTTTTTCAAGCTGCTCGGAGGTAAGTTCTTTTTGCCCAAAATCAGAAAGATGACAAACGTTCATTCCCTCTGCCTCTATCTTATAAATTGTTACCAGACCTCTATTTTTTCCTTCTTGATTATCATGAAAAGCGGGAATACCTTTAATAAAAATCTCGTGCGTCTCATACTCACCCGGACCTTCAATTAAAAAAGGACTACCTCCAACTGCTTTAACGTTTGCATGATCTTCATGAGGGTGGCTCACTAATAAAACTTGGGCTTTAAGTCGAGGGACTTTTAAGCCAAGTTTTTCATTAAAGGGATCTATAACGATTTGAACCAGATTCTTGCTTTCAGTTTTAGCAATTATCTCAAAAAGTGATATCCCTAAAAAGTTAATTGTCATATGTTTTCTCTTTAATTATTTTACCACGCCCTCCTCTTCATTTACTTTATCATCGTGAGGCAAGGCGGCGTTTACTGCCTCTGCCAAAGAACTTAAAATTTCTGAAGTAAAAACGTCTTCGCCTAAAATTTCAGCTTCTTTAACTAAAAGGGGAATAGTCCCTTTTTGAGAAGAATCTGGCGTAAATGCAATCTGGAAAACCAAAGTCAAAGGATTTCCCTCGCGACCTTGAAAACTTTCCAAGTCGCCAATGCTCCAGATTATTTCCCTTGATTGAGAATCAAAAGTAAATTTAGCTCCCTCGGGGAAAATCTTCCCGGTGGGAGAAACGTTTTCGGGCAATTGGCTTTTTACTTTTACGTTCCTCAAGTCATTCCAAAGATTTTTAACTTGCCAAAAAACTGTGTAAGTGGTAGTTTTACCAACCTCTGGAGGTAGGGAACCTGAATTACCAAACACCTCGTCTTCAAAGTAAACCTTTTGTAAAAGTTCTGGGGCAGAGTTAACTTTTGTCTCAAAGACTCTCTGGGCTCCTGCCAACGATACTTTATTTACCAAAGAAGGATTCTCCACTTTGTCTTTGGGTTCTAATTTTACTTTTACCCAGAAACCAACCTTTCCCTCTTCCCCGGCATCTAAAAAATTAAGTTCTGATATTTCTTTCCAGTCCCATAAAATAGAGCTATCTCCTCGACCTATTTCTCCTTTCTCTGACTTTAAACTTTGAGGATCAAAAAGTTCTCCTTCCAGGGTAACGAAAAGAAACTTCTTTTGTATGGGCTTTTTGCCAATGTTACGGAAGAAAACTTCATAATGAAGCAAATCACCGGGATTGGCAATATAGTTTTGAGAACCATTAACCAGCTGAGAAATGTACAGGGTGGGAGTAATTATTTCTATTGACTGGGCAGTTTCTTTTAATAACAAGAACTCATTATCTTTAAAGATTCCCAATTTCGCTCGAAATATTCTTTGTTCTCCCTCTTCACCCTCAATTGTTCCTTTCAAAACTATCCTCCCTCCGTTGGCTTGATTCAAAGGACGAAGATCCCACTCTGTCCCATCTAAAGCTTTTGGTTGAGAAGTTGAAAGATGAAATCCTGAAGGGTATTCTATCTGTATTCTTAAATTCTCCAAAACATAGTTAATGTTGGAAAAATAATTTAGAGAAAACTCTATCTCTTCTCCAGCTTCACTTTTTAATGGTAAATCAAACTCGAATGTCAAAGGAACAAACTTAATCTCACTGACAAAACTTGTTTTTGATTCATATCGAGCTTTTAAATTCTTGGGTTGGTAAGTTAAATAAGCTTTAGCTTCAACTCTATCGTTCTCTTTACCAAAAACTCTGGCTTTAAATGTAATTACTCTTTCCTCTCCCGGATAAATGTCTTCTAAGTCCCCAGAAAAAATAAGATTGCCTTCTTGGGGAACAGAGTTTTTGGGATATTCAAATCTCAAGACCGGATTTTCCAACCTTACCTCCCCATTGTTTTTAAACTTAACCAAATACTCTATCTCATCGCCAGCCTGGACGGTTTCTTTTCCCAAGATCTCAAGCTTTAAGATTTCTTTTGAGTATTGGTTTCGCTGAAGATACCAAAAACCGGCTATTCCCACAAGGGCAGCTAAAATAAAAACGATTGTTAAAAGCTTCTTCATATTTACACCAATTAAATTTACAATCTCATCTCTATTAAATAGATTTTAGCTCCAAATTAGCTTTATTTCAATCCCTTTTGGCTCAAAAAAAGAGGGTGTTTTGTTTACATCTAAAATTACCCCGCTTTTTTGATTCCCTCTTTTTTATTCTTTTTTGGGAAATTCTTCTTTTAAAAAAAGAAGATAAGAATCTGATACCTCTTTTAAATTATCCTTCGCTTCTTTGGTTGTCTTAAGTCTTCGGGCTACAGAATAATCTTTAGAAAGAAATGTCCGTAGGATTTTTACCGCATCAACTTTTATTTCTTTTGCTTCTTTTCTTTCTTTTTCATCAAATTTCTTTAAACATTGCCAGCAAACTATTCCTCCCTCTTTGGGAGAAAACCAAAATGTTTCTGGCAAGAGTTTTCTTCCACAGACCGGGCAATAGTAAAGTTCAGGCCTATACCCTAAAAGACTAAAGAGATTCCAGAGAAAATAATAATAAAAAATTTCTAATGAATCTTTAATTTCAAGTTTCAAATTATCTAATTGTTGGAAAACCCTGCTTAATAGATCCCAGATTTTATCGTCTTTTTCTTCTACTCCCGAAAGGTTATCTAAATTTTCACTTACCTTGCAGGCTATTTCTATTTTTTCAGGGAAGTTTCTTAAACCTTTGAACTTATCAATTAAAATGGAATCGGTTAATGTTTTTTGATTCTTTCCTTGGATAAATTCAATCTCGGAAAAATAAAAAAGCTCTGCACCCTGTCTTAACTTTGATTTAATCTTTCTGATTGACCTTCCCACGATTTCCAGCTTGCCAAAATCTTTGGTGTACACGGTAAAAACTTGATCAGTCTCGCCCCTGTCTTCTTTTTTCAAAAAAATCCCCGAGGTTCTGTAATGGGTGAACATAAAAATTGGATAATTAGAAATTTTACTGACCTATCGTCTTCTTTAAAAATTTTAGTTGGTCCTCTGCCTTTTGTCTTTCAGAAAGCGGCCTCCAAAATTCTTTACTTTCACCCTCTAGCTCTCTAATCCGTTTTGTATAGTCAGAATGTTCGATATATGGTTTTCCGGGAAACAAATCTTGAACCAGTTCTTTTCTTTTTGGCCCTTTGGAGAGATCTAACACCTTTCCTTTTTCACCAGAGGCTTCTTTGAACTTACTTTCAAGATCTGTTTTTGAGAAGTAATATGTACTTCCTCTAAAAAGCTTTTCTTGAGGTGGCTGTTCCGGAGCAGCTTTAAATCGAGGTGTGGGTTTCGCAGGTTTTTCTGGCGATTGCGGTTTCCAAGAACCTGTTGGTTTTGGTGGTAATTCTTGAGGCATATATATTTTTTAAGGCGTGAATTTTTATATTGCGTTACACGCTACAAGATGTATATTACTCGACCTTTTTTATTGCCAGCCAAAATTCTTGGCTGGCAACCTTCATTGTTTTTTCCTTGTCAAATTTTTCTTTCTTTGATTCAACTCTCTTTATCTCAACTGCTCTGGTTGTCTTTAAAATAAAATCTTTATTTTTCTCCAGAACTTTGGAAATATCAAGAGAAGCCATATAAATGATTAAAGCCTTATTTTTTGGAGTCAATCCTGCTATTCTCCTTAAATCCTGGATGTGCCGAATAATCTCCCTTACCACACCCTCCTCTTTGAGCTCTTCGGTAATCTTTACATCTAACTCTATTTCTTCTTTAATTTTATCATCAAAGACTATCTCTTTTACATTAACTTCTTCTTTAATTAAATCCAACAACTCTTCGGTTATTTTTAATTTTTCCCTACTTGGGCTCGTAAGCCCAACGGGCTTAAATAGAGCATTTTTAATTTTTAATTTCGGCAACGGCTGTCTCACCTTTATCCCGAGCTCTGTTCTTTTTGCTAATGTCTTTGTAATAATCTCACGAATGCTATCCATTTGATTCTCTAATTCTTGATTAACTGCCTTTTCGATTATTTTGGGCCAATCGCACAGGTGTACTGACTGGGGCATTTCTTCATCTTTAAGTTTCTGATAAACTTCCTCTGCTAAAAATGGCATCATCGGCGAGAATAACTTTGTCAAAGTTAAAAGCACAAAGTACAAAGTTTCCACGGCTTCTTGCTTTTCTGTCTCTTTTTTGGGATTTTGAAATCTTTTTCTTGACCTTCGGATATACCATAAAGATAAATCATCCACAAAAAAATCTTCAATAGCTTTACTTGCTCTTGCAGCATCATATTTATCTAAAGATTCTGTAACCACCCCTATTAACCTATTCAGCTTAGAAATAATCCATTGGTCTAGAATATTTTTGGAATTTGGAATTTGGAATTTATTTGTCCGCCAGCTGGTGGATTGGGATTTGGGATTTGGGATTTCTTTTTTTGAAACATATGTTTCAAAAAAAGTGTAGCTATTCCACAAAGTTAAAAGCTTTCTTTTGGTTTCTTTGGCAATGTTGTAACCAAGCTTCATATTAAAAACCGGATTTTGTTTTGAATACATCCATCTCATCACATCCGCTCCTATTTTCTCAACGGCCTCGTCAAACCAAATGGCATTGCCTTTTGACTTGTGCATTTCCTCTCCTTTTTCGTCAACTACCGTGGCATAACCAAGAACGGTCTTGAAAGGATTGGTATCTTCTAAAACCTGGCTCATAACCAACAAAACATAAAACCAATTTTTAAATTGACCGGGAAAGGATTCACAGATAAAATCTGCCGGGAACCATTTTCGCCAATATCCTCTATCTTGAAAATACCCCGTCGTAGAAAATGGCACAATCCCAGCGTCCAACCAAGGATTGCCAACATCAAGAATCCTCGATAGCAAAGAGCCACATCTCTGGCATCTAATTTTTATCTTATCTATCCAAGGACGATGAGGAGAATGACCTTCCCGCCTAAGGCGAGGCTCGCCCCGCTTTAGCGGGGCGGCAAATTCATCCCAGCCTTCAACAGCTCTTTCTTTTAATTCTTCTTTTGAACCAATTACTTCAAAATTCCCGCATTTTTGACATTCAAAAATTGGTAAAGCCAAACCCCAATAACGTTTTTTAGAAATCAACCAATCTTGCATATTGTTCAACCAATCCAGCTCTCGGTCCTGACCAAAAGAGGGGAACCATTTAATCTTTTTAGTCGTCTCTTTTAGGGGTCCTCTTAATTCTTCCATTGAAATGTACCACTCATTAACGAGTCGAAAAATTAACTCTGTTTTACATCGCCAGCAAGTTGGGTAACGGTGCTTATAATCTTCGATTTTAAAAACGAGATTCTTTCCTCTTAGACTTTCAAAAATTAAATCCCTTGTTTCGTCTTCAAAAACAAATTTCCCTGACAAATTACCAAATCCCTCTTTATAGCAACTCTCATCATTAGTTGGATCAATAACAGGTAAACCGAGTTCTCTGCTCAATTGAAAATCCTCTTGCCCACAGCCAGGAGCAATATGAACAATGCCGGTCCCTTCTTCAGATGTTACATCTTTCCATAAAACTACAGAATGTTCAAACTTTCCGATACCCTCTCTAACTGCTGGTAGTTCATCAAAAAGCCCTTCATATTCCATATTTTCTAATTCTTTACCTTTAATTGTTTTTACTACCTCATAATCATCTCCCAAAACATTTATCTTGTTTTTAAGTAAAATGATTTTCTCCTCGTTTAATTTTTGATTTTTAATTTGTAATTTTGCATTTTGATTTTTAATTTTTGATTTTACTATGGCATAGTCAAGTTCGGGATGAACTGCCAAAGCCACATTAGCAGGTAGTGTCCAAGGAGTAGTTGTCCAGCCCAAAAAATAAGTATCTTTTTGCCCAATGACAGGCAGTTTGAAAAATATTGCTTTGTGAACTATTTCTTTGTACTCTTCGGTCAAAATCTCATGTTGAGAAATGGCTGTTCCGCACCTCGGACACCACGGCACCACGTCCCGGCCTTTGTAAAGAAGTTCTTTTTCTTGGCATTTTTTAAGAAAATACCAAATGGCATAGTTGTTTTCATCGGACATTGTATAGTAAGAATTATCCCAATCCATCCATTGACCCAAACGAATTGACTGCTCCATTTGGATCTTTGAATACTTCCTTACTCTCTCTTTACACCTTTCAACAAACTTCTCAATGCCGTATTTTTCTATGTCTTTTTTATTTTTAAAACCTAATTCTTTCTCTACTTCCACCTCAACCCAAAGACCCTGACAATCAAAACCATTCTGGAATCTTTCGTCAAACCCCTGCATTGCTTTATATCTTTGGAATAAATCCTTATAGGTCCTTCCCCAGGCATGATGGACACCCATTGGATTGTTGGCGGTTATCGGTCCATCTAAAAATGACCACTGTTTTTTACCTTTATTTTTCTGACGAAGCTTTTCAAAAATTTTGTTCTCTTGCCAGAATTTTAAAATCTCCTTTTCAATTTTTGGAAAATCCATGTTAGAAATCGTTAACGACCCAGCCCTTTCTCCTTTTCTTAGAAAGGGCTGGGGAGTTTTAGAAATTCTTACACCCCGCCCTTTCTAAAACTCCGTATTTGTTTTGATTTTCTAGATTCAGCAAATTATTAAATACTATTAATAAAACGAAGTCCTAGAAAGGGCGGGGTAAAGGTTTTGTTGCTAACCCAGCCCTTTCTGGGAATTTTAGAAAGGGCTGGGTTAGACAAAGCGCTTTACATTTTTTTGGGGGCAGAAATACCCATTAAGTCTAAGGTGTTTTTTAAAACAATCTTAGTAGCTAAGATAAGAGATAATCTTGCTTTAGTCAAGTCCTCATCTTCGCTCAAGACGCGACATTTGGTATAAAATTGATGGAAAGCTGTTGCTAAATCCCGGGCGTATTTAGTGATTCGTTGTACTTGATAATCTCTGGCAGTATCTTCAACAATCTCTGGGAATCTCATAAGTTGCTTTATTAAAGCAAACTCTGTAGGGTGATTAAGTAATAGGAATTTGGAATTTGAGGTTTGGAATTTGGAATTTATTTGTCCGCCAGCTGGCGGATTGGTTTTTGGGATTTGGGATTTTTCGAGAATACTATGTATCCGAGCACTAGCATATTGAACATAATAAACAGGGTTTTTTTCTGTATGAATCTTTGCTAAATCCAAATCAAAATTTAAATGAGTATCAGAAGCTCGCATCAAAAAGAAAAATCTGGCAACGTCCAAACCAACCTCATCAATCAACCACTCCAAAGTAACAAAAACCCCTTTTCTTTTGGACATCCGTAATTCTTTGCCATCTTTAACAAGATGTACCAACTGCATCAATAAAATCTTCCAGTTCTCTTCCTTGTAACCCAAGGCTTTTACTAAGCTTTTAAACCGGGTAATGTAGCCATGATGATCTGCTCCCCACAAGTTTATCACCAAATCAAACCCCCTTTCCATCCTGTTTTTAAAATAAGCAACATCTGAAAGTAAATAAGTGGCTTCGCCATCTTTTTTGATTAAAACCCTATCCTCTACATCGTCAAATTTGCTCGTCCTTAACCACAAAGCACCCTCTTCTTTGTAAGATAGTTTATTCTCTTTTAAAAATCTTAATATTTTTTCAACTTCCCCAGAATCATACAAGCTTTGCTCTGAAAACCAAACATCGTATTTAATTTTTGCTTTTTTATCCAAAAATTCTTTAGTTTGGAAAATTATCTTTTTTAAAGCAAATTGTTTACACTTTTCAATGGCTTTCTCTTCGCTAATTCCCTTCCCCAAAATCTTCTTTTTTAAAACCTCTCTGGCAATCTCTTTTATATAATCACCCTGATAGAGCTCCTCTTCATATTCAACTTTTTGACCTTGCTCTTCTTGAGCCCTTAAATAAACTGATTTGCCTAATTTTTCTACTTGAGCCCCCCGGTCGTTAATGTAGTATTCTCTCTCCGTTTTGTATCCTGTTTTCTTTAGAACATTAGCCAAACAATCTCCAACAAAACCACCCCTTCCGTTCCCCATAGTTAAAGGACCAGTGGGATTAGCAGAGATAAACTCAACCTGAATTTTTTTATTTTTGCCAATATCCAATTGCCCAAAATCCTCTTCTTTCTTTAAAATTTCTCCAAGTCCTTCATAAAGGATTTCTTGTGAAAGAAAAAAATTAAGAAATCCAGGTCCAGCAATGTCAATTTTTTTAAATAACTTGGACTCAAGGTTAAAAATTCTGGATTTAAGAATTTTTGCTATCTCCATTGGCTCTTTTTTTGTAATTTTGGCGAGCTGCAAAGCAACGTTTGTTGAATAATCACCATAAATCTCCTTTTCTGGCCGTTCCACGGTAAAATCTGGCGGCTTGAATTTTGGCAAACCTCCTTCTTTTTGAAGTAAAATTATTATATTTTTTATTAATGTTTCTATCTTATGTTTCATGTTTCAGGTTTTAAGTTTCAAAACTTATAACTTTAGTTTATCCCATTTTTTGTTAAAATTAAAGTATGGCAATCATATCCAAAAACAAAAGGGGTTCGTTTGACTATGAGATTTTAGAAAGATTTAGGGCAGGAATTGTCTTGAAGGGTTATGAGGTAAAATCCATAAAAAACGGAAGGGTTAGCTTGCAGGGCTCTTTTGTTGTTTTAAGACAAAGCGAAAAAGGCAAATTGCCTGAAGTCTTTTTAATCGGAGCAACCATCCCTCCCTATCAACCCAAAAATACTCCCCCAGACTACCTTCCTCAACGATCAAGAAAGCTCCTTTTGAAAAAGAGTGAAATCAAAACATTGGTAGGAAAATCAAAGCAAAAAGGCTTGACGATGATACCTTTGATGGTGTATACTCAAAAGGGTAAAATAAAATTAGAGTTTGGAATTGCCAAAGGAAAAAGAAAGATAGACAAAAGAGAAATAATAAAAAAAAGAGAGACAGAAAAAGAAATGAAGAGAGCACTAAGTGAAAAATTCCAATAATCAAGCACCAAATTCCAAACAAGTTCCAAGAACCAAGCTTCAATAAGCAAAACAGTTTGTGATTTGGAACTTGTGATTTGGAATTTACTGCTGAAGGCAGTCCATGGGGGATGCCAGGCTTTGATAGGGGCTTTTTAAAAACCGAGGCAAGTCGAGGCGTGAAACCTCGTAAAACCTTCACAAAAAATAAGTGCAAACTATAATGCGCAACCTGCCTACGCTTTTGCATAAAGTGTAAGCCATCTCTCTGTTAATTCTCGATAAATAGAAGAGGTGTCATATATCGAGATAGGCGGCTATTAAGCCCAATATTAGCTACCGAGATTATTAGGGCTCAAGACAAGGAACTTTCGTTTACTTTTATTCTTTGCCTGAAAAACTTAAGTAAACTAAGCTTGTAGATTTGGTTTTAAAACGTCTCTATACGTGGGTTCGAATCCCACCATCTCCACCAAGAAATTATTTAAAATTAAGATAAATCCCAAAACCATTATCCAAAAAAGAATATTTATCAATAACCAAATAAGGGCGGATAGAGTAAGACTGATTGACCAAGATGGCAAACAACTGGGAATTTTTAATTTAAAAGAAGCCATTGATAAGGCTCAAAACATTGGCTTAGATTTAATCTTGGTAACCCAGAGAGTAGATCCCCCGGTTTGTAAGATAATGGATTATGGAAAATACCTCTATCGCTTGAGAAAAAAGGAGAAACCTCAAAAAAAGAGTGTAGGAGGAATTAAAAATATAAGGTTGGGTTTCAATATTTCCTCCCATGATTTGGAAATGCGGGTAAGATTAGCGCAAAACTTTCTAAAAAAAGGTTATAAGGTTCGAGTTGAAATGATATTGAAAGGAAGAGAAAAAGCTCTTAGTGAGTTTGGTAGAGAGAAGATGAATCAATTTTTGGAAACACTACAAAAATCTATTGAGTTTAAGATGGAAAGAGGATTCAAAAGAGATGCGAGAGGATTAACGATGATAATATCACAATCGTAATCTACAAATCTAAAGAATCTACGAGTTACTAATGAGCGATGCTAATATACTAATTGATACTAATTGATACTAATTAAATTATACGAATATTCGTATAATTAGTATGCATTAGTATATTGGCATCGCGTAGACGAAAATGAGAAAAACATTATTAAAAAGATTTAAAATTACAAGGACAGGTAAGGTTTTAAGAAGGGCTACCGGACAGGATCATTTAAGAGCTAAAAAATCCGGGAAAAAGATTCGTCAAACCAGAAAGTGGGTTGGGGTGCCAAAGTTTTTGGCTAAAAAAATAAAGCGTTTGATCTAACCCCTCACTAACTTTGCAATCCAATTGGGCATTAAGTAAGTTATAATAACTTTGTAAAGTTTAACCTTCGCGGCGCACGCGATAGGTGGATAACCTAGTCCCGCAAAGCGGGACAACACTATTCGTGTTTAGTGCGCCACTAGAAAGCTTGGTGGCAAAGTTAGTGAGGGGTGTAAGAAATTGTAACGCTCCTCCGCCTAAATTTTCCTTCCGAAAACTTAAGCGGACTCGCTAACAATTTCTAACACATGGTCAGAGTTAAAAGAGGAAAAATTGCCAGAAAACATAGAAAGCATTTGTTACAGTATGCCAAAGGTTTTCGTTGGGGCAGAAAATCAAAATATAGATTAGCCAAACAAGCTCTGATGAAAGCCTGGAGTTACAGTTACAGAGACAGAAAAGCCAAAAAAAGAGAGTTTAGAAAACTCTGGCAAATTCAAATAGGAACCGCTGTAAAAAATTTCGGTTTATCCTATAGTAAATTTTTACATTTGCTCAAAGAAAAAAATATTGCTTTAGATAGAAAAATTTTAGCCAGAATAGCCAAAGAAAAACCAGAAGTTTTCAAGAAAATAATAGTTTCAATAAAAAAATAAAAAGAGTATGTCGTCAATAAGTTTAGCAGTATCAGGGCTAAAATTAGACTTGGAAGGTTTAATTGATAAAGTTACTCAACCGGAAGTGATGCAATGGGTGGCAATAGTAATAGTGGTAATTGTTTTTTTGTGGGCGATCAAAAATAGTCAAAAATTCTTTCCGGTTTAAAACAAAAAACCTCCCGAAGAGGCTCTCAAAAAGAGCTTTTTATTTTGCCTTTTTTGATTATCAGGCCTTCTTTTTTTAGTAAAAAAATTTTCTTTTGAAAACCCTTATTGTATCCACCAACCCCAGCATCTAACCTCACTACCCGATGACAAGGAATTTGTGGGTTTTTGTTTTTGGCTAAAATTTTACCAACTGACCTCCAAGCTCTTGATTCCCCTGCTTTCTCTGCCACTTTTTTATAACTTAAAACTTCTCCTTTTGGAATCTGCTTCACTATTTTATAAACTTTCTCTTTAAAATCTTTTTGCTTCATATCTTATGCTTTTTAATAAATCTATCAGCTTTTTTTAAAATTTCTTTGGCGTTTTTGAAGGTTAATCTTTCTAAGGCCTCTTTATATGATAACCATTCAAAACCAATGTGCTCAAAAGAAATTTTTACTTCCTTTTGGTTTGTTTGAACCAAGAGAAGGGTTACAATCTTAAAAACGCTTTTTCCTTGAAATTTGTAAAAATACTTAATGTGCTCCTTGAAACCTTCCAAAAATTTAACCTTTTTTATTCCTGTCTCCTCCTGAATTTCTCTCTTTGCCGTTTCTCTCAAGGTTTCTTTTTTTTCAATAATTCCTTTTGGAAAGTCCCAATGACCAGCTTTGTAATGCAAAAGAAGGTAATTTACCCCCGCACTAAAAGATTTAGTGTGGGAGTAAACCTTACCTACTCTTTTACGAAACACTACAGCTCCTGCAGATTTTTCTAAAGACATATCACGATGCCAATCGCGATACCAATATACCCCAGTAAAAAATCAAAGCTTTCTACAGGGCAGGCTAATGCATGCTAATGATACTAACGAAAATCGTATTCGTATAATTAGTATCAATTAGTATATTAGCATCGATATTTTAGTATAAATTCGTATATTAGCATCGCTCATTAGTAATTCTTAGATTTCTTTAGACCTGTAGACTATTACCAATTAAGCTCCATAAACCCAAGAAGAAAGTAACCACATAATTAAAATTGCTCCTATCGCCAAAAACACCCAGGTAAGCGGTACTTGCTCGCTTTTTGGTTTGATGATTTTGTTTTTTTTGGTATTGTTTTCTTTTTGCATTGCCCTTTTGAAAATTTATTTTATTTTTGAATCCTTTTAAAAAATTCTACCATTTTATCTAAGGGGAAGGCATTAATAATATCTTCTTTTCTTGCCCAACCCCTCCGCGCCTGCGAAACCCCATATTCCATAAATCTCATCTGGTCTCTTTGATGAGAATCAGTATTGATTATCAACTTCACTCCCAAGCCTATCGCTCTCCTGATATTTGAATCATTCAAATCTAATCTTTCAGGATAAGAGTTAATTTCTAATATCGTTTTTGTTTCTTTGGCTACCCTTAATATTTTTTCAATATCAATTTGATATTCGTCTCTCTTTTTTAAAATTCTGCCGGTGGGATGAGAGATAATTTTAATGTATGGGTTTTTCATCGCCTTAATAAGTCTTTCCGTCATTTTTTCTTTTGGCATTTTAAAATTGGAGTGTACTCCGGCAATGACATAATCGAGTTTCTTTAATGCTTCATCTTTTATATCTATCGAGCCGTCGTTTAAAATATTTACCTCTGCCCCCTGAAGTATCCTGAATCTTGTACCTTGAACCTTGAACCTTGAATTTAGTTTTTCTATTTCTTTTCTCTGCTCAGCCAACTCTTTTTCATCTAAGCCCTGTTCTATTCTTAAAAACTTCGTGTGGTCAGAAATCCCAAGATATTCATACCCCAATTCCTGCGCTTCTTGAGCCATCTCCAAGATTGTATTCTCTCCTCCGTTCCATTTAGAGTGGCAGTGCAAATCGCCTTTTAGGTCTTTTAATTCAATTAGTTGAGGCAATTTTTTTTCTATGGCAACTTGAATTTCTCCCTGACTTTCTCTTAGTTCAGGTGGCGGGCAATCCATCCCTAAAGCTTTGTAGATGTCCTCCTCATTCTTTCCTCCTACCATTTTTGATCCTTTAAAAAGACCGTACTCGTTAAGTTTGAGACCTTTATTAATGGCAATTTTTCTTAGCTGAATATTGTGTTCTTTGCTACCGGTAAAATACTGCAGAGCTGCTCCGTAAGATTTCCCTGGCACCACTCTCAAATCAACGTCAAAACCTTCTTCGAATCTTACTGAAGACTTGGTGGTGCCTTTACCCCAAATCTTAACAATGCCTTCTTGGGAGCAAAAAAAATCCATTACCTTAGCTGGATTTTCTGTTATCACCAAAAAATCAACGTCTCCAATCGTCTCTTTCATTCTTCTTACCGAACCACAAACATTAATCCTTTCAACTTCTTTGAGAATCTTTAGGTTTTTTTCAATCTCACGAACTTTTGGCAAGATTTCTCCCAAGAGAAACCTTCCTTTACTTCTTTTTAAAAACTCGATGCCCTGGAGAATGTTTTTCTCTGTTGTCTCGCCAAAATTGGGCAATTCTCTAATCTTTTTATCTCTTGCTGCTTTTTCTAAATCTTTTAAGTTTTTAATCTTTAAATATTTGTACAAATCCCTTGCCATTTTTGGCCCTATCCCTTCTACTGAAGTTAACTCTTCTATATTTATTGGATATTTCTTTTTGAAGTCCTGGTAATATCTTATCTTGCCTGTTTTTAAAAACTCTATAATCTTGGCGGCAATGCTTTCGCCTACCCCTGGAATCTCTTCTATTGCTCTTTCTCCTCCTTTTTTGTAAATCTCTTCAACATCCTCTTCTAATGTTTCTACGGCCAAAGCGGCTTTTTGATAAGCATAGGGTTTAAAACTTACTCCTTCCATTTCTAAAAAATCCGCTATTTCATAGAAAATTTTAGCAAGCTTCTGATTAGTCATGCCAATTATGTTCAAATTTTCAAGTTTACCCGCCAAAATTTTCTGAAAGAAAACTTAGGCGGGCAAGGGTGCAGAAAATTTGGATATCAGAATTGAGCACCCGCCCAAGTTTTGCCATAAAACTTCAGTAAAATCCTGGAATAACTAATTTGACTAATCTTCACACCCTGACGAATACGTAAGGGCAAAATTTGGGCGGGTAAAGGTTTGGTTTCTAACCCAGCCCTTTCTGGGAATTTTAGAAAGGGCTGGGTTAGACCAAGACCTTTAAAATGGCTTCTCAAACGGCGGAGTCCGAGGCCGAAAGTGGTCTCTGGGGAAAATATATGGCTGAATCGCTAATAAAAGAGAGGAAGAAATTAATCCAAAAAAACTAACCAGTAAAAATATAATTTTAAACCCTAAAACACTTGCCATCCAACCTCCAACAGCTCCTGCTATCCCGGCAGCAAAGCCAATACCTGTGCTTTCAATGCTCCAAGAAAATGCCTCTCTGCCTTTATCAATATGCCGAGTAAAGATTGCTGACCAGCTTGGCACTACCCAAGCCATAGCCAAACCCCTTAAGAATTCAAGAGCATAAATATGCCAAGGTAAAAAAGAGAAAACATATCCCAAGGGAATTAAGTTTGCTACAAACATACCAAAGACTAAAAAAAAGAGGTCGTCTTTCTCGCCAACGTTTTTATCGAGACGACGAGCGAAAAATGGCTGGACAATTGATTTGGTAATCCAATAGACCGCCGCTACGAAACCTACCATTTTCAAGTTACCCCCTTGAATTTGCCCTGTTAAAAATATGGCAAATATTGGACCAACCAGCCCCCACCCGGATTGGAGCAAAAAATCAGAGGTAATCAAAATTCTTATAACCCTATTCAGGTTAAATAATTTGAACATTTTTATTTATTAAAATTTATTTTATCAATAAACTCTAATATTTTCATCCCGGCTAAACTCACTCCAAACTTTACCAACAACACCAATCCTCCCAAACACAAAATTAAGTCCACCCCTCTCAACACTATGCCAAAAACCGTTCCCTTGGCTAAGCTAAAACCCAAAACCCCAAAGCTAAAAGCTGAAGCCGCCTCCAGGCTTCCAAGCCCTGCCGGCAAAGGGAAAAGAAAAGCCAAGCTTGTGAAACCATATATTGCTAAACTCTTAAAAATGCCAACCTTTTCCTCCAAGAAAATGGCAAGAATAATTACTCTCAAAAAGAGTAAAAGATATCTTAAAAAACTCAATCCAAGACCTTTCCAGAAAGAATTTCGGTAGACCGAAAAAAAACGGATAATCTCTTTCTCGGTCTCTAAAATAGTGATGCCGTTTTTAATATCTCTTATCTTTTTCTTTTCAATTCCAAAAAGCTTTAAAAACCAACCCAATATGCTCTCTTTGTTTAGCGCCTTAAGGTAGAAAACAAATAGCAATCCTATCAATATTCCTATCACCGAAAATACGCTCACAGCCATTACCTTTGAGGGGAAGTAACCGTAGAACAAAAAAGTCATAATACCGCTTATTAAAAACACTAAAAACACTGTCCCTTCCAGGATGTTCTCAATCAAAACCGAAGCAATGCTTTTTGGCCAGGGGACAGAGAGATTTTTGCCAGTTAAATAAATTTTTAATGGCTCTCCTCCGATGAGGGCAACCGGGGTTAAATAACTTACAGTAAACCCTACCACCCACAATTGCCACAAATCTTTTAAAGAAAAATTGTTGCCTTGGGTTTTTAAAATTAATCTCCACCTTGAAATGCTTACAAATGTTATAAAGAAAGTTAAAATTAAAAGAACGATTCCTTTAAGACTCAACAACAAACCTAATGCTTCAACAGCCCTTCCCCAACCAACTCTTTCCATTACCATCCCAAATATTAAAAAACCCACAGAAAAAGTAACCAAAAATTTTAAAACGTTCCTCATTTTTTCTTCGCTTTTTAATTTAAAGACTTCAATTTTATATTATATCACGCTTAGCGTGATTGTAGCAAAAATCTCTGAAAAATCAGCTGCTTCTGCCTCAAAAATCTAAAAGTTCTCTGGCGTTTTCTAAAACAAATCCTTGAGCATCATTATTAAAATAACAATAAATATCCAATCCTTTTTTTTCTGCCAGCCTTTAATCTTTTGGGCTAAATCCTCAAGTTCTTTTTTTGTATATTTTGGAGAGGTCCCTAAATCTATTTTATTCTATCACAAATTTTTGTCGAGGCTAATTTGACAAAATATTGTGAGTGTATATCATAAAAATAAAAATGAAGCTACAGCTTCATAATTGTACTTTCAAGAGAAGAAAAATGGATAGGTGAGGAGGATAAAAAAATGATAAAGACACAATACATAATTAAAGTTTATAGAGGTTGGGATGAAGTAGAAAAACCGCATAGAATCGACATAATAGATTTCGACCTTATCCCGAGGATTACAGAGAAAGAGATATTTAGCTCAAGAGAAGAGGTATTAAAAAGATTAATAGAGTTAAGAGATTCTACAATTCCAGAGACACCCGATGAAGAATTTTTAAAAGCGAGGCTTAACGCCTCTACTTTTTATCTTCGAGCCCTATTAGGAGAACATATCCCATTTAAAGAGTATGTAAAAAATACCATGGGGATAAGGCCGGAGATTATTCCTGACGTAGAGATTGAAAGACAGAAACGGGTTGTAGATGAGCTCTTGAAGGGATTTGGTGTCCCACGAAGAAAATCTTTCAAGCAGTTTACCTCTGAAATAAAATTAGAAAAAGCCGAAGACGCAGAAGAAGAAACAAGAAGATGCGAAGAAACTTATGTGCCCCGAGTATTAGAGACTTTAGGTTTCAGTGGGCTTGAATTCCAGCACACAATTAAGTTTGTGGAGGAAGAGGCGTATTGGATGGGTTGGGTAAGAAGCTTACCCGATGGCAGCTTTGAATTGCGATATAATTTTCATCCAGTCCATCAATGGTATAGAGGCGATTTAGAATTTCTGACCCTACATGAAGTTGCAGGCCATTTCGTCCAAGCTGCCAATTTAAAAAGAGGGATAGAAAGGGGTGAGCTGAACCCTGCAGTGGGGATAACAATGGTTCACGACCCACATCCATTTGGCTCTGAAGGAATAGCTGATGCAATTTCCTATTTTTTGCCAGAAATACAATTATCCCCTTATGCTGTTTTAGCAAGAGAACAAAGAGCTTTGCGTGATTATTTGCAGAATAACGCCTACATCTCAATTAACGAGGGTGGTAATGAAAATGAGCTAACTGCTTATATTCTTGAAAATCATCCATTTTCGACACAAGAGAAAGTGAGGCTAAATTTAAAAAGATGGATCAACGATCCCTTGCTAAGAACCTACCAATACATTTATGGGATAAGCGCTTACTATCATCGCCGATGGAATGAACAATTAACAGTAAAGGCAAAGAAAGCATATCTTCGATATGCTTTTACAAGATACGCAACCCCTCAACAACTGTTGAGATTTGTCGGACAATTAAAGTAACTTCAAAAAGAGCGGCTCGATTAAATCGATCCGCTCATATCTTTTTATTTCACAACGCTTTATAATTATTTACTTTATTTTCAGCTCTAAATTTTTTGTTAATTCTTAGTTAGCCTCTTTCTTCTTCAGAATTTTCTTCAGCTGAGGTAAAAAAGATTTCAAAACATCAAAAGAGCCATACTGGTTGATAAAATTTTTCGCTTCTTCGTAACTCCCCAAAGCTAAATGATACTCAAGGAAATGACAGAGATTATCAATACAAATACAAAGATTAGCAAACTCGGGTAAAAAGATTCTTCTATCTATTTTTATTGCTTTTTCCTGGACAAAAAAATTTGTCGCAATGGCCGCTCCCTTGGCATAATGATAAACATCGGGATTATTAATTGAATCTAACCACCAGGTAAAATTACGACAAATGTGCATAATTAAAATTGCCTTCAATTCTTTTGGAGTCAAACCTCCTTTCAAAATTAGGGAGCCACAACCTTTAATTCCTAAAATATAAGCGAAGAGTTCATCAAAAATTGGGAAAAGGTCTTTGAGTCGTTCTTCGGCATCACGATAACGAATAATGCTATGGGAAATCTCATGCAAAACAATACACCTCAAGGAAGCCTCAAAAAGTTCTTCTCTCGAGTAGGTTTTTTGTAACTCTTCAGCAAAGACCGTCTCAAAAATAGGGAATTGGTCGTTATTAAACTTTAAATCCAGTGATGGTTTAAATATTGTGATATTGGAACCATACTTTTCCATTAAATTAACATTATTAGGAAGATTGCTTCCCGTAGGCATAAAATCAGCTTTCTGTCCTGAGAAAATTGCTGCTTGGTCAACTCGAATTCCTAATTTTGAGACATCTACTTTTTTTGAGCCAGGTAGAATTTTTCTTTGACTTGTCAGAATTGCGTTTTTGAAGTACTCTGCTTCCTCTGTTCTTTCTTTATCTAAAATCCCTACCCAAGCTTGATAAGCACACTTTCTGAAAAATAGTTTATCGAGGTATCGTTCAATCGGACCGATAACAAAACCAAATTTAAAAACCTCGGTGGTAAGCCAAAAAATCTCACTTTCTTCATAACTACCATCAAGTAATGACCGAGCTCTTTTTTTAAGATAAATAGAAAAATTTTTATTCTCCGAAAGTTTTGCTGCCTCCTCTAAAAGTTTACTAATTGGTTGAAGTTCTTTAGCGAATTTAACATGAAAAGGTATAGCTACCAGTTCACCAGATTTATTGCGTTCAACAAAAGTATAAGGGTCTAAAATGATAGAATTCTTTTCAGCTGCTTTTTCAATCTCTTCTTTTGAAGCATCGTGAGGGTAAAAATTAGCTCCTGGATATTTTGTGTTTTTCTGCTGGAGGTAAAGAGGGGCAATAAGTTCGGCTGCCTGAATTAATTTATCAAAAAGAACTTTCTCTTTCTGAGAAAGCTTCTCTGTGTCAACTTTAAATTTTTTAATCCCTTCCATAATCTAAAACCTCTCGGAGAGGTCATTTTTAAGTATATCTTATCTCCAATATTTTACAAATACGCTCTACCATCTCTGTCTTCATAACTACTTTATCTCCTATTTTATGTCCTAATAGAGCTTTTCCTATTGGTGACTCATCGGAAAGCTTTTTTTTGGCAGGGTCAGCTTCCAGCGTACCTACGATTGTAAATTCGTCAATTTCTCCATCTAACTCGACTTTGGTCTGGGCCCCTAAATAGACTTTGTCTCTTTCTCTTTTTGGAGGAATTTTGATGAGTTCAAAATTCTTAAGAATGTCTTCAAACGTCTCAATCCTCGACTTCAAAAATTCTAAATCTTCTTGAAACGAAACGAATTCGGTGTTTAACTCCTCTGAATGTAAAACCGGAGGCACGCCTTCTTTTGATTTCTTTTTCTTCAGTTCCAAAACTCTTTTATATTCTTCCTTAATCTTTTTCAATCCTTCTTTGGTTAAATAATATTTTTTTTCTTTTAGCATCTTAGGTTCTTTAATGGTCGTTCTAATATCATAATCTTTTAAATATACCTTGAATTACGAAATGGATAAAATTCTCATAATGGGGTAAAATAGTAGTGTAAAATAAATTAAACAATTTCACCATATTATGAAAACTGCAATCCAGTTGTATGACAACTTAAAGCA
>Ga0066637_10000610_pt1 | contig 22073 bp, 23 predicted proteins | sample CryGeyCG2014_020_FD_62737 | JGI IMG/M metagenome (GOLD analysis project Ga0066637, IMG submission 62737) | Groundwater microbial communities from aquifer - Crystal Geyser CG08_land_8/20/14_0.20 | ecosystem: Environmental > Aquatic > Deep subsurface > Groundwater | place: USA: Utah: Grand County...
CAACTAAATTATATTCGTAGAAATACGGTTTAATTAATGTTCCTATACCAATTTTAGCAGGGGATTTTGGATTCATAGAATTTACCCGCCTTTGCAGAATGCACATACTCCTGTGTGGTGATGAATGCAAAGTAATTACCCGCCGAAGGCAGATTCTGCAGCGGCGGATGTCGCCGCAGATGAAGATGGTGCCGCCGACTCCTGTCGGTGGGGCTCCACTTTTTTTCAAACATATTTTTTGCTTCAACCTTTCTCATCTTTTTTATTTTAGAAAGTGTTAAAGCCCTAATGCTTCAATCAATTCTTGCATAATTTTCTTATTTTCCAAAAATTTTTCTTCGGTGAACAAAGGTTGGCAATTTTCTAATTTTTGTTGACCCTGGAGAAGTTTGACGGCAAAAGCCAGACAAGTCATCTCGCCGCAGGTCTTACAGTTAGTTTTCGGCAGCCAACCGTAAATTTGGAGAGCGGTTATCCGGGCTCTCCTTTCGTAATTGGGTTTTATTTTATCCCTGTTCTGATAAGTTTGATTAATCAGGCCTTTGAGTTCGCCTAAGATTTCCCATGCGTCAAGGATATCGTTTACCTTCGCCATCGTGACTTTAATATTGTAAAGGTTAATAATCCGGCGCGCCCGGGTAAAAGTTAAGGTAGGGCCATTTTTATTGTAGGAAGCGGATTTTATTACCGTGTTGAGATACGGAAGAATTTCGGAAATATCCGAGGAGAAATAACCGATCAGACGGATTTTTGTTTCATCAGCGATACAGGGGGCGACATAACAGAGAGTGATTGATTTTAAGAACTCGCCTTCAGGGGCGGGCTGGTAACGCCGAGCCCTTTTGAAAAAATCTTCTTCGTAGTCGCGGAACAAAAACGGGTAATAGCCGCCGATAAGCGCCCCTTCTTCAGCCAAAAGAGCGCAGACCTCTGTCCGTTTTTCTTCCGGCACCGCCACCGCCAGAGTGGAGATGTGCTTAAAATCTATTTGTCTTGTAACCAGAATCCTCTGCGCTTTTAAGCCCTCATCAGGATTGGCAAAAACAATAATTTCGCAATTTTTATCTTTTCCTGTTTCCATTTTTTATTGCGGCAAATTAAACGGCTAAAATTAAATATATCCCTCCGATAATGACAAGAATGCCGCAAATTTTTCTAAGTATAACCGCACCTTTCGACTTCTCGTTCCAGTTCAAATAGTGTTGGACAACTTCAGTGAATGTTCCCGCGAAAACGATTACGGAGCAATGCCCGGCAGCATAAAAAAATATCAATGTTATTGCAAAAAATAAATTTGTTGAAGCGGTTTTGAATACAATGCCGAGCATCGGAGCCATATATGCAAATGTGCAGGGACCAAGAGCAATCCCAAAAACCAAACCCAGAACAAAAGACGCCATTGGTCCTTTATTTTTGTAACCTGCCGCGTCTGCGCCTTTCAAATTCAATGGGATTATGCCGAGTAGATGTAATCCAACGATAAAAAATATAACTGCAACAAAATAGTTCCCGTATTTACCCACATCGCCCATTATCCTTCCGAGCAAACCCGTGATGACTCCTATTGCCGCAATTGTTATAAGTATTCCTGACGCAAAAAGAAGAGAAATAAAAAAGGCTCTTTTTGTTGAAATTTTTCCCTGCTCGTCTATAAAACCCACAATCAGCGGGATACTTGCCAGATGGCAGGGACTTAAAATGATGCTTAAAAAACCCCAGATAAAAGACGCAATTATCGCAAGTTCTACCGAAGAACTCATTGCCCTGTATAGCCAGTTAAAGATTTGCAAAATCATTACTCTACTCCCTGGGATTTTAAAATTTTCACAAGTTCCTCTTTCGGAAAAAATCCTTCATGACGAAAAAATTCAACACCATTCTCGTCAAGAAACACCTGGGTTGGTATAACTCTTATTCCATATTTTTCAGCATAAGGTCTGCCTTCTTCCGTCCAGACATCATAAAAAACTACTTTTACCTGTCCTTTATATTCTTCCTCAATCTCTTTCATTATCGGCTGCATCATTTTGCACGGAATACATCCGACCGACCCGAGTTCAACGAAAGTAACTTTGATTTTCTTAGCACTCTCTTGAATTGCGTTTGATTCCTGAGCTTTCTTCGGCACTGGCTGCTGGTTTTTGTTTATTGCTGTTTCATCTCTAAATCCCCCTTTCTTTCCCCCTTTGTCAAAGGGGGTCTGAGGAGGATTTTCATTGTCTTTTGTGTCAGGCAATTTCTCCGGAGTCAGTTTCTGGTTTTCACTTTTGGTTCTCGCTTCGGCCAGGGTATTTCCGATATTATCCTGTTTTACGGGTTCAGCAATATTTCCAGTATCAACAGAAACAGTATTTTTACTTTCTTTATGATTACATCCTGACATATTCAATGTCATAAATGAAAAGAGGCATAAATAAAATGCTTTTATAAAACAACCCGAGGTGCGATGAAGCGCAGCGCTACAGAAAACATTAAATTCATTAAACATAAATTGACCTCCAACAGATTCTATGAACAGCCGCAGCTTCCTGTGGTCCTGACAGGTCTTTCCTGTTTGGAAATTTTTAATTTTGCTTTTATCACTTTTACTGCCTTCTCAATATTTTTATCAGTCACCGGGCTTTTTCCTTTTACGAATCCCAGCTCCGCAAGATTTATTGCTTCCGGCTTCACTCCGATATGCTCTAAGTTCTTTTTTCCACAGGCCACAGGACAGCCGTCAATCGTAATGTTCAAGTCCGCTCCTTTTGCCGATTCCACAAACCCTGAAAGATGTGCTCCGATTGCGGCAAGACAGGTCATCTTTCCAAAACCCTCTTTAGAAAGTTTTCTTGAAGATAAATCGGCAATGTGTCCGACATCAGATGTGCCGGAACATGCATAAATCAATCTGTTTTTGCCCACGCCGCAACTACACTCGCTCATAACAATCTCCTCCCTCACTATGTTTATCCGACTAATTTTATCCCGCTGACTCGGATGCTTTTAACGCCGTCAAAATTGCCGGCTATGTGTTCCGTTGCGAAAGATGTTTCTTCCAGGACCTTCACTTCGGAAAATCCCGCGTCTTTCATAAGATTCAAATATTCATCTTTCAGTATTGCTCCCGAAACACAGCCCACATACGCCTCAGCGGAATCCTTCACTTTTTCCGGTAGTTCTTTGAGAAGCACGATGTCCGACACCAGCATTCTTCCGCCTGCCTTCAGCACCCTGAACGCTTCCTTGAAAACTATTTCTTTATCCGGCGACAAATTGATGACGCAGTTTGAAATTATAATATTAACGCTGCTGTCCGCAACCGGAAGTTTTTCAATTTCTCCCAGCCGGAACTCAACATTTTTGTAGCCGTTTTTCTTCGCATTTTCCGAAGCTTTCTGCACCATCTCCGGAGTCATATCCACACCGATAATTTTTCCTGTCTCGCCCACGCGGTTTGCCGCAAGGAAACAATCGAAACCTGCTCCCGAGCCGAGGTCAAGAACGGTCTCGCCTTTTTTTAACGATGCCATCGCAGTCGGATTCCCGCATCCGAGACCAAGATTGGCTCCGTCGGGAATGCTTGACATTTCTTTGTCCGTGTATCCGAGATTTTTACTTATATCAGTTGCTGACGCACTTCCGCAGCACGAACTTGCCGGGCCGCAGCAGCACGAACTGTTTTCTTTTGCTACTTTTGCATATCCTTCTCTGACTTTCTGTTTTATATTATCTTCTTTCATTTTTTCTAAACCTCCTTGAAATTTTTTATCCAATCCTCAATTTTTGATTTTATCAAGACCCTGACTTCTCTTGTTTTTGCCAGTTTTTCTTCGTCCGGGCCTGTAAATCCCGATGGGTCGGGAAAAGACCAGTGCATCTGTTTTACATTTCCCGGCAACAGAGGACACCCGGATTCATCGCAGACGGTTATCACATAATCAAATGTATTGCCTATGTCAATGAATTCTTTAACGCCTTTTGTCTTATTGCCGGATATATCAATGCCGATTTCTTTCATCACTTCAACAACTATCGGATTAAGTTTCCCCGGTGTGATGCCGGCGCTTTGCAACTTAATCCCCCTCTTTCCCCCTTTAATAAAGGGGGATGTAAGGGGGATTTTCTTAACTTTGAAATTCATGTCATACATCAAGATAGAATCTCCTTTATCTCGTCTTTACTTAATACCTTTCCGGCTGATTTCACTTTTCCGTCCACCGCCAGCGCCGGAGTGACCATCACGCCGTAACCCATTATCTCGTTTATCTTTGTCACCTTGACTATTTCAGCGTTAATCCCAAGCTCTTTGACGGCTTCTTCGGCATTTTCAGTGAGCTTTTTACACTTCGGGCATCCCGTTCCTAAAATCTCAATCTTCATTTTTTCTTTGCCTCCTTTTGAGTTTTTTTATTTCGTTCGCAGACACTTTATACTTTCACTTTGGCGACAGATCTTTTTTATCTGAAGTCCAGTCAAGCATTACCTCGCAGTGAGAATCTCTCCTTTTATCAAATTCTTTTTTTAAATTCTTAATAAATGCAAGAGCGTCAGCTTGCTCATCATCATTTGCGATTCTCTCAATTTCAATTTGCTTATCTATATCAAAACACAACGCAATTTTTTCGTTTCTCATTTTTATCCGACTAATCTTCCGAAAAACATACCGCTTCCGGTAGCCATTACCACGACCAGCAAAACATATACCAGTGTTTTTTTTGTGCCGATAATACTGCGGATAACAATCATACTCGGCAAACTTAAAGCAGGACCTGCAAGAAGAAGAGCCAGAGCCGGGCCCTTACCCATCCCGGCGCCGAGCAGTCCCTGAAGTATAGGAACCTCGGTTAAAGTCGCGAAATACATTAAAGTGCCCGATACCGACGCGAACAGGTTTGCCCTTATGCTGTTGCCGCCGACAAGATTCTGTATCCAGCGCTCCGGTATCAGCGCCGTATGTCCGGGTCTTCCTAACAGGAAACCCGCAACAAGCACCCCGCCGAATAAAAGCGGAAGTATCTGCTTTGCGAATCCCCATGTTGATCCTGTCCAGGATTTTAATTCATCTTTTTTGAACCACTTATACAGTATTCCAAACAGTATTATTAGAAATGCTCCTGTTATGTACCACTTAATGTTAAATATGGCCTGCCATATTCTTATGCTTTCGTCTTTGCCCCAGTTTGCGAAAACAAGTACCGCAACCATAACACCGAAATATAATGCCATCAGCCAGAGCGGTTTATCTTTTGAATCTGCTTCTTCCATATTCACTTCGCCGGAAACATTCCTATTTTTTTCTTCCTTATAAAAGATGAAATGCATTAAAAGACCGATAATGACCGAAAACATTACTGCGCCGACGGCTCTTGCGATGCCAATCTGTAATCCAAGAACTCTCGCCGTAAGGATAATAGCCAGCACATTAATTGCGGGGCCTGAATATAAAAATGCTGTCGCCGGACCTATTCCCGCTCCTCTTGTGTAAATTCCGGCAAACAGGGGAAGCACCGTGCAAGAACAGACGGCAAGGATTGTCCCCGAAACGGAAGCTACACTGTAAGAAAGAATTTTATTTGCTTTTGCGCCGAAATACTTTATCACCGACTGCTGGCTTACAAAATTAGAGATTGCTCCCGCAATAAAGAAAGCCGGAACAAGACACAACAAAACATGCTGCCGGGCATATTCCTGCAGCATCATAAAAGCTTCAAGAGGGGCGCCTCCGATTAGGGACCTGTCAAAGGGAATAAAATAGGCGGCAAGAAACACGGCGGACATAACAAAAAATTTATTTCTTTCTTTCATTTTCTCTTTAATCGTTTTATTTTGCATTTATCCCTCACTTTTTCTTTTTTTATTCTTGCGAAACTTTTTAAATCTTTCTCTGAAAGCTTTAACCCGCTCTTTATTGCGCTTACAAATTTGCTCTCACGATTCTCCTCGGACGCAGAATAGATAATCCATCTGCCTTCGCGTTTTCCCGTTATAAGATCCGATTCTTTCAGAATTCTCAAATTATGAGAAATTCTTGATTGCTCCATTTTTAAAATATTCGTCAATTCACAAACGCAAAGTTTTCCTTTCAGGAGAAACAGAAAAATGCGCAGCCTCGTCTCATCCGACAGAGCGCTGAAATATTTTATGTATTTTTTCATTCACAACTCCTTTTTATATATGAACATATTTACATATCTTCATTTATTTGTCAAGAGGGAATGTGGTGCGACCTTTTAAGGTCGCTATTTTATGGATTTGTAGGAGGGTCTTTCCAGACCCGATCTTTGTTGGTGGTCGGTAGTCGTCCGCCATAGGCGGACGTATATTCCTCGTCAATCAAACGCAGGATAAAGCCTGCGCCTGCCAAATTCATACAGACAGGAAGATTTGCCGGACGAATTTACGGACAAAATTGTAGATGGGTCTGACCCTGCCTATGCGGGTTCATCCCGCCACGGCGGACATTCTGCCCCGACGGATATCTCCGCCGTGATTGCTTATGGCAAAACTTCAGTGAAAACCCTCACTTATTGCAAAGAAGCCCTATAATAAGGTAAAATACAAATTATAAAAAGGCGGTGATGAAATGAGTGTATCCAAAAATATTGTTAAAATCGTGGACAAATACGGAAGAGTCGTTGATTTTAAAATTTCCAAAATAGCCAACTCCATTGTTCTAACAATTCTTGACGTTGAAAACACAAACCGCTGGATAGCCGAGAGGCGTGCTCAAAAGTACGCCGAACTAATCACGGAACGCGTGTTCAACACGTTTTACGATATTGACTGGCTTATCGGCGATTTTTGCAAAAAATACGTAAATTTCAAACCGGAGGAGCGTCTCCGCCGTCTTGATAACGCCTTCGTAACGGAGCGGCTTGCCGTTGTCATTATGGAAAAATTCAAAGATACTAACGTGGAAGACGGCAAAAAAATAAAAAACGAACTCTCCGAATTTATCAAGAATGCGATTGAAACTTCAAAACCGGAAAGCGGTTTCACAGAGGGTCTCTTCTCCGTTTTATCCGACGAACTTAAAAAAGACATAACGGATTTCCTAACAGAAAAAGTGAATCACTTTTCCGGAACAAAACTGACCGATACGCAGATTTATCCAAGCCGCGGCTATGTAATGGACACGATAGAGAAAACCCTGAAAGATATCGGCGAGGTGGAAATTGCGGAAAGCTTTATGATTTTCCGCGAAGGCAAAAACAAAATCAAAAGCGGCGAAATTTCACCGAGACGGTTTACCAATAACGGCATACATTATGAGGTCTGCCGCAGGACTCTGGAATGGAACATCGCTCACGACTGTGAAAGTATATTCGGTCTTAACGAATGGGTCCTCGCCCGCCGCGGCAAAGATATCAGGACGTTAATAAAATCGGCGGAGGAAAGATTTGCAAATGATGTCAACGAAACGATAAAGAAAATCCTCCGTAGGAAAGATGAAATTAAAATGATAATAATCGCAGGTCCATCCTGCTCCAACAAAACCACGGCCACGATAATTATAGAAAAGGAATTAAGCAAGATAGGCCTGAAATTGAAGAAGCTTTCCGTGGACGATTATTTCAAGAACCTTGAAGACCAGCCGAAAGATGAATTCGGCGATTATGATTTTGAGATGCCCGAGGCAATTGACATTGAACTCTTGAACGAGCATTTCAGGGAACTTCTCAAAGGCAGCGCCATAAAGAAACCTCAATACAATTTTAAGACGGGAAAGAGAGATTCTTTCACGGAATTTTATCTCAAAAATGGCGAGATACTGCTCATTGACTGCCTGCACGGTTTATACAGAATGCTGACGCGGTCGGTTTCAACCGCCAACAAGTTCAGCATTTACATTGAATCAATGAATATTCTCAGGAATATCGACGGCTCTTATACGAGGTGGGCTGATATCCGGATGATGAAAAGAATGGTACGCGATTACCAGCATCGCGGCTACAGCACGAAACAAACTCTGGCTCACTGGCCTTATGTCAGAAAAGGAGAATTAAAGCACATAATTCCGTACATCTTTTCCACTGACGTCGTCATAAATTCCGGTATGCCCTATGAACTTCCCGTTTTGAAAAAAGCCCTTGAAACCATAATGCCCGATAAGGCATTTATAGAAAAGTTAAGAGAAGACGGCCGGCTTGACCCTTACATCAGGGGTATGCGTTCTCAGGCGCTGTTAGACGCTGTCGCTTCCATTTCCGACCTCTCTCTCGTTCCAAGCGCTTCGCCTTTAAGAGAATTCATCGGCGGAAGCGAATACATCATCCCCCACAACAATTAAGGGGTCAGGTCTTGAAAGTTGCAACTTTTTATGAGTAACACATTATGAAGAAACTACGGCTCAAATTTTTCCCGAAATTTATGATTCTGATGTTTTTCACATCCGTCGCGCCTCTCGCATTTCTCGGTTACAAACTCATAGACATAAACCGCCTCTCAATGAAACGGATGGTAATGCAGCGGAACATTGCCCTCGCCGAAAATCTCGCTTTTAAAATAGATTCATATTTTGCCGGGCTTTCAAAAAGCCTCATCTTCATCAGCCAGTCCCAGAAACTTAAAGAAATGACGCAAGATGCGAAAATGCAGATTATGAGAGTTCTTTTAACATCCTCCGGAGACATTGAAACAATAGCCCTCGTTTCCGAAATCGGCGTTGAGTCAACAAAGCTTTACAACCCGAATCTCGTAAAGAATCCTTTCTATGTAAATAGGTCCAAGGATACGGAATTCCTTGCGGCAAAAGCCGGCGGAAGTCCCGTTTTAGGTTCTGTTTACCGAAGGGACGGTAACCCTGTCATAAACGTTGCCTACCCCTTCGGGCACGAAGTTCTTTTTCTTACCGTGCGGCTTGATAAAATATTTTCGGAAATAGAAAACGTAAAAATAGATGAAACCGGTTTTGCTTTTCTCGTCGACGAAAAAGGACGCATTCTCGCTCACCCGGATAAGGAAATTGAATTAAAATCAGAAGATTATTCAAAAAATGTCCTTGTCAAAAGCTGCCTTTATTCCGGCTCATCCGGCACAAGCGAGTTTTTGAGAAAAAGCAAAAGGATTGCGGGGTCATACGCGCCGGTTGAAATAATGAAATGGGGAGTCATTACCGAAACGCCTTATTCCGAGGCATACCATTCAATTATACTGATGAAAAAAGTCGCTATGGGATGGATTGCCTTCATCATTATTTTTGCCGCTACCGGGGCTTTTTTTACGGCGCGCTCCATCACGAAACCCATATTATCTCTGAGCGATGTTTCAAAAAAAATTGCCGGAGGCAATTTCAATCAGAGCGTCTCAATAAAAACCAATGATGAACTTGAAGACCTTGCCGGCAACTTTAATGCGATGAGCCGGAAGCTTAAAATTTACAATGAAATGCAGATTGATAAAATTATCGCCGAGCAGACAAAAACAAAAGCCGTTATCTTTTCAATTTTTGACGGTCTTATACTCACGGATTACGAAGGAAACATTCTTCTCGCGAATGAACAGGCAGAAAAAATGTTAAGATTAAAAACACTGAGCGTTGGCGCGAGCATATTTAATTATTTAAGCACCAAACAAACGGAACTGAGAAAATTTTTTCAAGACGTCATTAGCGAAAAAGGAAAAAATATCATCAGGGAATTTAACCTTTCCGAAGGTGAATATAAGAGATTTGCCAAAACGCAGACGGTGAACGTTAAGACCGACAAAAACGAGGAAATCGGCACCGTCACCGTTTTCAGGGACATCACGCTTGAAAAAGAAATAGACGAAATGAAGGACAATTTTGTCCACTCCATAACACATGACCTCAAAAATCCTCTCACTTCAATAATGGGATTTATGGATCTCATTAAGTTGAAAAAAGCCGGAGACATAACGGAAAAACAGGAAAAATACCTGACTTCTATGCAGAGAGAGGCGCAGCGACTTCTGGGTATGATAAACGACATTCTTGACGTGGCAAAATTGGAGGCGAGCAAAATGACTCTGAATATTGCCGAAATCAACGTTAACTTTTTAATATCAAACGCTCTCGAATCTCTCGCCGGCACAGCGATGAAGAAAAATATTGAACTCAAAAAAGAAGTTCCGCAAACACCCGTCAAGATAAACGCCGACGGTGAACTGCTTCAAAGAGTGATAATAAACCTGATGGGAAACTCCCTGAATTACACGCCTTCGGGCGGAACGATAACCGTTTCGGGCAGAGACCTCAAAGATAAAGTCCGGATTGAAGTGACGGACACCGGCATTGGAATGCCGCCCGAATACTGTTTAAAGATTTTCGAGAAGTTCCAACAGGTGCAAGGACAAAGCAAAGGGGGGACGGGTTTAGGCCTTACAATTTCAAGAGAAATTATACGCGCTCACAAAGGAAAAATTTGGGCGGAGTCGGAAGTCGGCAAAGGCAGCCGTTTCATATTTGAAATTCCCAAAGGTCTAACATGAAAAAAAGAATCATAAAAACGTTTACAATCGTTTTTTTATCCATTTTTTTTATCTCGCCTCTCGCGTCTGAGGTGATTGTAGATGTCAGGATTCCGATGGATACCACACTTAAAGTTATTTCTCAAAAATATCTTAATAATCCTGATGATATAAGTAAATTAAAAACATACAACAAAGTCCTGCCTGACGATGAAAACACTTCTCTCAAAACCGATGTTATTAAAATACCGTTAAATCTTTTGAAGGCAAAAGTGGGAGACCTCGCATTCGTCAGCCCTCTCACTCTCACAAAAAATTCCAAAGAGCTCATCTGGCAGAAAACAAAAAAAGGACAAAGATTTTTCCCGGGAGACGGTATTATGACGGCAGACGGCGGCTGTGCTAAAATATCTTTTCTTGCCGGAGGGGAACTGACCGTCTCTCCGGATTCTCTTATTTTTCTTAAGGAAACCCAGGAGCGTCCTTTAACGAATTTTCTTGCGGGAAACCTGAGCGTGGAAGATATAAAAATCGTAAGCCGCGGCGTAGAAATAAAACCTGAAAAAAATTCAAAATACAACATAAACACTTCAGCCGAAAAAGATGTGCGTCTCAGCGTCCATGAGGGTTCGGTTAATGTGACGGCGAAAAAAAAGACGGTAACGGTGAAAGAGGGCTTTAAGACAGAAGTCAAATTCGGCGAAGAGCCGGCTCTTCCCTCCCCGCTACCGGAAAGCGTAAACGATTTTAACAAACTTCGCGAACTCAAAGACGGCGAAAAATATCACGTGCAAATATCCTTTGACGAGCATTTTAAAAACATCGTCTCCGATAAATACCTGAAAACGCGCAATGAAGTGACGGTCTTGAGAACAGAACTTTCTCCCGGCGCTTATTATCTGCGAATCTCGCTTTTTACAGAAGACGGCTTTGAAAGCAAATGGAGCGATTTTTACTACTTTGTTAAAGGCCCTGAATCAAAAAACAAACTGATAATCGGGAGCATTGAAAAAATCTCGCCCGCTGGGGATGAGATTCAGGTGACCGGCATTTACCCCGGAGCGACCGGCGTATTTATAAACGGCCACCCCGGAGAAATTCACAAAGACGGTAAATTTATCTGCAAGTTCAAAATAGGCGACAATGAAATGTTTTCAATTTTCATTCAGTCCGATTCCGGTCTTTTTACGAAAAGATTCAAAAAAGGCTCCGGCGACCTGTGGCTGCCGATAGGCGAATAAGGGGTCAGGTCTTGAAAGTTGCAACTTTTTGTATTCGCCAAACCCCATAGCTCTCATTGCCCCGTGAAGTTATTATGGTATATGCCGCTTTCAAACCCTATTCTTACAGGATTCTTTCAGGTTTCAAGACCTGACCCCTTTGTTCCCCGCCAGATAAATCATCAGAGTGTCTATCGCAGCCGGCGTAACGCCTGAAATACGCGAAGCGGAATAAAGGTCTTCCGGTTTATGAAATTGCAGTTTTTGAAGAATTTCATTTGACAGACTTTTCACTTTATTAAAATCAAACCCCTGCGGTATCTTTATTCCCCTGAGAGAATCATATTTCTTTATTTCCCTTTCCATCCTCTCTATGTAACCCGCATAACGCGCCTCGACAGCCGCTTCTTCGAGAGCCATTTTGTCCGGAAAGGCGGGAAAATCACAGAGTTTTAAAAGCTCTTTAACGCTATTCCCCGAGAGAATTAGCGCTTTGAGCGTTGACTTTTTTTTCGTTTTTGCGTTGATGACGCTCTTTTTTTCAAGAAAATCAATCGCCTTGTAAAAATCTTTTTCTCTCTTCTCAAGAATTCTCACATATTTCTCATCAAGCAGAGCGTATTTTTTGGCGTAAGGAAGAAGACGGATGTAAGTATTTCCCTCCCTGAGTTTCAGACGGTATTCCGCCCGCGAAGTAAGCATTCTATACGGTTCATTCGTTCCCTTCGTCACGAGGTCGTCAATCAGAACGCCGATGTAAGATTGAGACCGCGGGAGCGCGAGCGGCGGAATGTCAAGATTCCTGCATGCGGCGTTCACTCCGGCTACGAGCCCCCCGCCGGCGGCTTCCTCGTAGCCCGTTGTCCCGTCAATCTGACCTGCGAAAAACAAACCCCGAACATCTTTTGCCTCAAGCGTGTGTTTAAGCTGAATGCTGTCTATTACATCGTGCTCTATCGCATAACCCGGCCGCATTATTTTCACGTTTTCAAGACCCCTGATAGAATGCAGGTATTCCTCCTGCACCTCAAAGGGCAGGGAAGTGGAAAGACCGTTTGGATAATACTCGTTAGTCCGGACGCCGTCGGGCTCAAGAAAAATCTGGTGCCTTCTTTTTTCGGGGAACTTTTTGTATTTGTCTTCTATCGACGGACAATACCTGACGCTTGTCCCCGTTATCTCTCCGGAAAAGAGCGCCGAGCGGTGCAGATTTTTTCTTATTATCCTTTCGGTTTTTCTGTTTGTATAAGTTATGTAGCAGGGTATAAACTTTTTTCTTCTGTTTTCATATTTTATAGAAAAGGGTTTTACGCTTTTGTCTGTCGTCTGCGGAATCATCCTCTTAAAATTCATCGTTCTCCCGTCCAACCGCGGGCAGGTGCCTGTTTTAAACCGCATCATTCTAAAACCAAGCCTTTTTATCGCCGCCGTCAGCATCACGCTTGCGGGTTCCCCGAATCTTCCTCCGGCGAATTTCACATTTCCCACAAACATCATTCCGTTCGGGAAAGTCCCCGGACAAATCACAAGCGACTCGCAACTTTGATAGAGACCCCGCAGCGTTCTCACGCCCCTCACCGAACCCGCTTTAACGTCAATATCCGTCACTTCATCCTGAAGGAGCCACAGATGTTTTTGATTTTCCATAAAGCTTTTCATTGAAGTTCTGTAAAGCCCTCTGTCAATCTGAGCGCGGGAGGACTGCACCGCCTCGCCTCTTGAAGAATTAAGCGTCCTCATCTGTATAGAACTTGTGTCCGTAATAAGCGGCATTACACCGCCCAGAGCGTCAATTTCCCTGACGATGTGTCCTTTGGAAGTGCCGCCGACAGCGGGATTGCAGGAAGTGGCTCCGATTGTATCAAGGTGCATCGTGATTAAAAGCGTCTCAACGCCCATCCGCGCCGATGCCGCCGCGGCCTCGCATCCTGCGTGACCTCCTCCGACGACGACGCACCGGATATTCTTAAATGATTTTAACTGAGCGAAGGACACCGCACGTTCACTTTCTCAGAAGCATTGACTCTATTTTTGAGGTGGGAAGCGTAATCATAACGGGTCTGCCGTGGGGACACCTTAATGGCTCATCGCAATTTTTCAGTTCTTTTAAGAGGGCCTCCGCATCGCCACGGGTCATATTGTCGCCCGCCCTTTTGGACATATGACAGGCGACCAATTTCATAACATTATCATAAACTTTTTCAAAAACATCTTTATGAGTTCTCTCTTCCATAAAAGCGTGAACAATATCGTTGAGCATCTCTTTCTCCGAACCGCTGAATCCTGCGGGAAGCGATTTTATTGTTATGCGTTTTTCGCCGCCTTCCAAAGTTATGCCGAGTTTGTTCAGGAAAGATGCGTTTTCAAGAAGAATCTCCGCCTCCTCTTTTGCCGTCTTTATCTCTATCGGCACAAGCAGATTCTGCGCAGGAAAACCATTCTTGCCGGAATTCTTTTTCAGTTTTTCATAATTTATACGCTCGTAAGATGCGTGAAAATCAATAATGTGGAGCGCGGCCGGCGATGAAAAAATAAGAAACTTCCTGTGCGTCACACCCACATAATAAAGATAATTCCAGTCAAAAGCCTCGCTGGCGAAGCCGGGCGGCGTTTCAAAAGTTGAGAGCGTCGTTTCAAACGACGCAGATTCGCCCGCAGAGCGCCCGGGCCGCTCTGGCGCCTCAGACGGATTCTTTGCGCCCGCGCCGGCCGCTCCTCCGTGCGGCTCCTCAAATATCTTTATTGAATCATCGCCTCCACGAACGGCTGCGGCATCCCGATAAAAAACGGTTTCTTCCTTTGCAAATTTTTTCTTTACAAGGTCGTAGAGTATATGATAGATGCCTCCGGGGCTCTGGAATTTCACTTCTCTTTTCGTCGGATGGACATTGACATCCACGAGAGACGGTATTATATCCACGCTTATAAAAACGGGAGGGAATCTGCCTTTCTTAAAATAACCCGACGTGGCGTTTTCAACGGCCCGAAGTATTACGGGAGACAAAACCGGCCTTTTATTTACAAAGACAAACTGCCACCGTCGGGTGGGCTTTAACTCCTGCGGATACATAACAAACCCGATCGTGACAACGGGGCTTGCGGATTTTTCGGATGACCCTCCTTCAAAACCAAAAATCTTTTTAATTCTATCCTCCATAGATTCTCCGCGAGACAGACCCTCTATATAATTTGTCCCGTCAATTTCAAGAGTAAACACAACATCTCCGTAGGAAAGGGCGTAATTCTGAACGGTTCTGATAATCTCGGTTTTCATAAATTTTTCGCTTTTCAGAAATCTCTTTCTTACAGGAGCGTTGAAAAAAAGTTTTCTCACTTCTACGGTCGTGCCTTTGGGGCATTCAAATTTTCTGTGGTCTATGAGTTTGTCCGCCTCTTTGTATATAAGACCGCCGGCATCTCCTGTCGATGAAAAAATTTTCACGGAAGCCACATTGCAGATTGAGGCCAGCGCCTCGCCCCTGAAACCGAGCGTCGTTATTTGCGAAAGTTCCTGCTTTGAATTTATTTTGGATGTTGAAAACGCGCTCACCGCCAGAGGCAGTTCTTCAAAAATTATGCCGCAGCCGTCATCGGTGACGCTGATGAGAGAAAGACCCGAGTCAACGATTCTTACGTCTATTCTTGTGGCGCCCGAATCAATGGAATTCTCAAGGAGTTCTTTAACGACGGATGATGGAGATTCTATCACTTCGCCGCAGGATATAAAGTTTCTTACGTCTTCAGGCAGAACCCTGATGTGAGCCATGTATTTTTTTTACTTTTTTTGCGCAGAGAGCGTAATATGAACATTTTGAGCAATCTATTTTTTCACCGGAGGTGAGCAACTCCTCGCACTTCTTCCAGTCGTTTGCCATTTTGTTTATTTTATCTTTCAGTTTAAGCGGCAGATTTTTAAATTCCAGCGCGACCAGATAAGTCCCGTTTTTTTCTTTGGTCCTGACGATGCGCGCACAGACATTCTTTAAATTTATTTCCGGTATGCCGATATCAAGGACAATTTCGGAAGATGAAGGAAGCGGCAGAAAAGTTATCATCGCCAGCCCACCCGCCGAAATGTCGCACATGATTGCCGGTATGCTCGTCTTTCCGTCGCCCTGGCTAATTTCGATCGTCTTAATCACTGAAAGCGTTGGGATGCGGGTGTGAATTCTTCTTTCTGTCATACTATATTTTACTCTTATTTCCGCTTCCCGTCAACCAACAAATACAAAATATTGAAATTTCAATAATACGTAGTGCGACCTTTTAAGGTCGCTATTTTGTCCGCGGGGTTTTCTAACCCCGATAAGAAAAGTCACACTTCATAAATCAATCGGGACTGGAAAGACCCTCCCACAAGAATTCTTCCGGATTATGCGGTTCTTTTCTACACTCTGCCGAAATCGTCATCCAGACGGACGATATCGTCTTCTTCAATGTATGAGCCCCGCGCGAGTTCAAGAATTTTCGCATTCTGGCTGCACCTATTTGTAAGCCGGTGAGACGCCCCTCTGGGAATTTTTATTCTGTCGTTTTCCTTTAACACGTGAATCTTTCCGTCGAGCTCGACCTCAACCTTTCCTTTGAGGACGATCCACTCCTCGCTCCTCCTTTTGTGCTTCTGCAAACTCAGAGAGCGGCCGGGAAGTATTTGAATAATTTTCACCTTGTAATTGTCCGCCCTGTCCAGTGTCTTGAAACTTCCCCAGGGCCTGCGAACACGAATATGATTGACCAGCGCCTCGTTCCCACGAAGATTTTCAACGACCCGCTTCACATCCTGGGAGCGGTCTTTCTGCATAATCAAAAGAGCGTCATCCGTCGAGGCAATCCTCAAATCCCTAACGCCTATGAGCGAAATAATTTTTTCGGTAATTGAATAAACAAGATTGTTTTCAGAATCCAGAGAGATCACATTGCCACTGAAATGTCTCATCCGCCTCGGCGGAGCGTTTCCCTTTTTGTCTTTTTTCATCACCTCATAAACCGAATCCCATCCGCCTAAATCGTTCCATCCTCCGTCATAAACGACAAGAACGGCTTTCTTTGTTTTTTCCATAACGGCGTAATCAAAGGAAATGGAAGTAAGTTTTTTATACACAGCGTTAAGTTTTTCAAAAATTTTCCCGTCCCATTTTTCAAAATTACGCCATATCGCGGGAGAGTTTTTTTTAAATTCATTTCTAAAAACAGACGCCGAGGCGACAAAAATACCTGCGTTCCAGAAATAATTCCCGCTTCTGAAAAACTTTTTTGCCGTCTTTAAATTCGGCTTTTCAACGAACCTTTCCACATTCAGACCTTTTTCTCTCTTCCCTTTTCCCTCTTCACTCTTCACTTTTATATATCCGTAGCCCGTTTCCGCCCTGTACGGCTTTATTCCGAGAGCCGTTATGTATTCTTCCCCTGCCGCCTCTTCCGCTTTTTTCAGCGAAGCAATGAACTTCGCCTCGTCCTTTATCAGATGATCCGCCGGAAAAACAAAAACAGAAGGATTATTGTTTTCTGCCCCGCCGCATGCGGAAATAACCCGCACGCCCAGAGCGATTGCGGCGGCGGTGTTTTTCCCGGCCGGCTCGGCAAGAATGTTTTCAAGAGGAAAATTTATTCCGCCTTCTTTGAGATGGTCTTTCAGCAGAAAACGATATTCCCTGTTTGACACAATAAAAACATTTTTCGCGCTCGCAATCTTCACGCCCCTTAAAACAGCCAACTGAAGAAGGCTCTTTTCTGATGCTATTTTTAGGAAAAACTTGGGATAATTCTCGCGCGACACCGGCCACAACCTCGTGCCCTTCCCTCCCGCCAGAATTAAAACCACCTTTTTCATATTTCCCCCAGAAACCTTTCCGCATATAAAGGCGCTTTTAGAATCAGTTCTATGTCATCTTCTTTAAACAAAAACGGCCGCACCTGCCGGGCAAGCCGGTTAAGTTCTTTTTTATCAATTCTCTTCAAATATTCCAGAAGAGTTTTCCTTATGGGAAGAGCAATGTTGTTCGCTTTAAACACTTTTTCATTGAAAGGAAACTTCCTTTTCAGCATAAAAAGAGTGTCGTAAATATCTCTGCCCATCCTGCGGTTGAAAAGAGCACAGATTTTTTCCGAAAGCAAATTTCCTTTGCTCATCAAAATAGCCGTAAAATTATATCCGTACATACTTAGCACCATGGATTCGGTAATAAGCTCCCATCGAGGTTTATTGATTTCTACTTTAATCATCAATCGCAAACCCCAACTATCAGAAATGTCATATTCTTTTATAACATCATCAAAAACAAACTCGGCCGTAAAAAGTTTTCCTCTTCTGCATTGAAAATGTTTTACGGATAAACCTTCCGCGGAAACATTTCTTGCCACCGCCTTCACAACATCTTCAAACTGGCTGTATTTTAATCCGTTCGTGTTAAAATCAAGGTCTTCGGAAAACCGCGGCATTCCATAAAAAAATCTCATTGCCGTTCCGCCCATAAAAAAAAAGTGTCTGCCCAATTTGTGTTTGTAAATGGAATTCAGAATGATAATCTGCAGATATTCCCTCAAAATTCCCCTTTTCTTCACGACCGGAAGAGCGTTGCTCTTTGCCTCTTCTAAAAGATATTCCATGCTCAGCATTTGCCCCACCTCTTCAGATTTTTTAGAGCAATGACCGTCTTGTCGTTGAAAAGACCGGCATATCTCAAAACCTTCGCCCAGTTCAGTTTTTTCAGAACCCTCTTGTTAAATCTTTCTTCGTCAAAATTCAATGAAGCGACATGCCGGACGGAAAAATAAACAAAATCCGCCAGCGCCTTTTCTCTGTCGGCAATAAGAATTTTAAATCCTTCATACCGCATCAATCTGTATCCGACAAAAGCCCTTTTCCGACAGCTTCTGTAAAAAAAACATCCGTAAGAATTTTTAAATTCCCTCGTCGTCCGCGTCGTTACGGATGTCACCTGAGCGGCAATATCCGGAATCAAATCATAAACGGACAAAGCCGTTTCAAGCGAGATATAAGAAGGAGCATAAATTTTATTGGCGACATAAAGGTCGGGAATATTCGATTCCGTCCCGGGTTTAACGAATTCGTACAGATTTCTCCTGATTTTACGAAGCCGCACAGCCCTGACCCATCGACCAAGGTTGTTTTTCAGGGTCTTCAATTTCTCTTCCGGAAAAAGATTTTCGACATCCCTCAAAGAAAAAACAAACAAATTGTTTTTCTCCAGTTCAAAAACCAAATCAAAATACTTCATTTCTATAAATCCTCACTTTTCGGGACTATCTGAAATAAGTATAAACCGTATTTTTCTGATTGTCAATAGCTCATCAAAAATGACAGACGTAACCTTTCAGCAAAAACCGTATATTGGGGACGGTTCCTAATACCCGCCGCGACAGATTGGCGCCCGCCAGCTTCACGCCCCTTAAAACAGCCGCCTGAAGCATGCTTTTTTCCGACGCTATTTTTAGGAAAAACTTCGGATAATTCTCGCGCGACACAGGCCACAACCTCGTGCCCTTCCCTCCCGCCAGAATCAAAACCGCTCGTTTCATTTTCACCACCCCGATTGTAAATACAAACTAATCGGACTTTTCCGCAGATGACTGTCCGCCTTTGTCAAAAATGGATTTAACAGCAATGTTTTGAATTTTCTGGTATGCTTCGTCCAGATGATGAGACAGCCGGATAATTTCCTCACTCTGCTCCTTTACTCTTTTCTCCAGGGATTCCATCTTTGTGTTCAGAACATTGCGTTCGCCTTCAAATATTTTCTTTTGAAATTCTTCGGCATTTTTTCTTTCCGCATTGAGTTTTTCCGTTGTCTCTTTAACGGACTTGTTTACCGCCGACTCCATCTCTTTCGGAAAAGATGCCGCTTTGTTGCGCAAATTGAGCAATTCTTCTTCTCTTTCAGCAATTTTTGCCTCTCGTTCGGACAATTCTTTTTCAAATGTTTCCCTGTCAACTTGCATCTGCTTTTTCAATTTTGCTTTTTCATCCTCAAACTTATCTTTTTCCGTCTGTTGCTGTCTCTTGAAGGAATATTCAAATTCCTCTCTGTCTCTTTGTCTCTTTTTTTGCTCGCTTGATTCCTGTTCCTTGATTTGCGCCTCGTGCAGTTTCTTTTCTTCTTCCCGCTGCGCGCGGAGTTCTTTCATTTCATGCTCAAACGCATCTTTTCTCTCCCTCATTTCATTTTCAAATTCGGTGCGTTTCTGAACCTGTGCCTCAAGCAATGCCGTCAGCGTAGAAGCGTTTTTCTCAATTTCATATATTTCTTGAAGTTCTTTTTCTTTCAGCCATATTCCTTCTTTAATCTTTATGTATTTGCTGACTTCTTCTTCCAGTTTATTGGAAATTGTCGCAAGCAAATTCCCTATTTCCGCTTTGAGAGCGTTGATACTTTTCACGACACCTTCGGAAGACAGGGAATCCACATCTTTCATAATCTCTTTTTTTCTCTTTTCCTCTTTCATTTCCTCCGGCGACAATTCATTTTCCTCTTTTTTCCGCAACTGCTTCACAAGAGCGTTATAGGCATCCAGCATTTCTTTTTTCGTGCTCGTCATAGTGACTTTTTTGATTTTCTCGTCCTCTTCAGCCATTGCCCCTCCTTAACTTTCTCCAAAGTTCGAACGAACCCTATTCATCTTTATTCTTTCCTAATAATTTAATTTTAACAAATTCTTTCAAAACCAACCAGACAAAAATCGTATTCCCTATTAAAAGCGCATTTATAATTTTCTCTCTGCTTATAATTTCACACCTCATCTAAAATTTATTTTCCGTTCCCCTGAAAAAAATCGTTCCGCTGAGACGACAAAAAAATTATTTTTAACTTTTTTTACAACGCCCGCTTTTTTTAGTATTTGCACAAATGGAATGCCGCCTAAACGCTGTGAATGCGAAAAATGCTGGGATTCTATATTTTCATCCGTCAGTTTGGCTTCAATTAAAAGCCAGGGGGTCTTTTCCCGCACAATTAAAAAATCGGTCTCTCTGCCGTTTCTCTGTTTCACATAAAAAAGCGCGAAATTGCCGGCTCCCGAATCATTCCAGAGTTCAATCATAGTTTTTAATTCCACCGCGACATAATTTTCAAATCTAACGGACTCGTCGTCTGCCCGTGACCAGTCAAAAAAATATAACTTCTTTTCTTTTTTAAGAGAAGCCGCCAGTTTCAAATGATACGGCGGCACTAAAAATATCACATAAACAAATTCCAGCGCTTTTATCCAAGTTTTTATGGCGTTATAACTTACCTCCATTGTTTCCCGTAAGGAATTTAAAGAAAGAGGACTCCCTATCCTTTCAGGCAGCAACTTAATTAAAACCGCCACATTTTCCAGTTCCCTGATACTCATCAGATCCCTGATATCTCCGAAAATCAATCTTTCAATATAGTCCTTTTGCCATCTGCGATGGAATCTATCACTGGCTTTAATCAGCGGCTCGGGAAAACCGCCAAATTTAAAGAGCTGTTCGAATTCATCATTGCAATTTATGTTGTATGATATCCGCCGATGAATAAAATTCTCGGCATTATTAACCGATTTATCCGGGAATGAACACCCTTTTAATTCAGACAAAACAACCGGAAAAAGTTTAAAAGAAAAATATCTCCCGACCAAACTGTCTCCCGAACGCCTCATCAAATCCAACCGCGCGCTGAAGGTTGCGATAAACCGAAAGGTTTTTTCATATTCGTCAAAGATACCTTTTAAGATATTTTTCCATTTTGGGATTTTATGAATTTCGTCAAAACAAACCCATGGCTTCTGTCTTTTTCTCTTTTTCGCCTGCAATAATTCTTCCCAGAAAAAGTTTGGATTTGACCTGAACTTATCTCTGATATTTCTCAAATCCCAATTGTAATAAAATTCGGATGAACCCGCCTTTGAAAGAAATTCTTTGGCGAGAGTCGTTTTCCCTGCCTGTCTCGGCCCGACAATAAAACGCATCTGCCTGCCGAAAACGTTTTGAAAAGCGATTTTTCCCAGATGCCGTTTAATAATCATAATACATTTTAACCCAATATGGTAAATTTGTCAAGACATTTTTACCATATATGCAAAATTTGCATTGGTGTACCCTGCATTATTCATGTGTAGAGCGAGGTTTTAATCCGCCCCACACTTTTTTCAAAAAGTGTGGGGCGGACGACCTTAACCCTGTCCTCTGCGAAAGCAGTGGAAAGTTTAGCCCGCAGCGAAGCGGCTCGGGGTCGCACTACAAAAAGTCTCATTTTGTGCGCTTCAAGTGAAAAGATTGTCAATGTCATTTTTGGTCAGCGATTTGTAGAAACTGCTTTCGGCGCTGATTATATTTTTTACAAGTTCCTTTTTCTTTTCCTGAAGTTCAAGTATCTTTTCTTCAACGCTGTTCTTGACTATCATTTTATACGCTATGACTTTTCGTGTCTGCCCTATTCTGTGAGCCCTGTCAACGGCCTGCGC
>Ga0066637_10000611_pt1 | contig 22036 bp, 15 predicted proteins | sample CryGeyCG2014_020_FD_62737 | JGI IMG/M metagenome (GOLD analysis project Ga0066637, IMG submission 62737) | Groundwater microbial communities from aquifer - Crystal Geyser CG08_land_8/20/14_0.20 | ecosystem: Environmental > Aquatic > Deep subsurface > Groundwater | place: USA: Utah: Grand County...
GCTGAATCCTTTGAATAATATGAATGCACGTGCAGGTCAAAAAGCATTTTTCCCCTCTAAAAGTTAAAATTCATTTATATCAAGAAGCATAAATAATTCAACAAAGATTATCTCTTGATAGACAGTAAAAGGCATTAATTTTTGGATTCATTTTTGGTCTTTTACTGTATAATTAGGCAAATACACTATATAAAAGTAATCGTGTGCAGAAAAAGCTGGCAAAAGATTAAGTAATATCGGCAATCTTTGATTCTTCATTTAATTCGAGAATCTCTTTTGGGGAAATCTCCAATGTTTGCTCTTCTGCTGTGGCAAATAACAACAAATCATGCTGTGCTGCTTTTTTGTCAAGAAGCAGAACCATTCCATAAATTGAAATTGGCGGCAAATATTCCAAGGAACAGCCGGTAATTGAAAGGCAGTTTTCTTCTGTCGCTTCTTGATAAATTCCGGCAATTGCTTTCTGCAATTTTTCAGCATTAATTTTGTCTTTTGCTAATTTAACAACCAAAACTGGAAATCCGTTTCTTGGGATAAATAATTTGCAGGAAGCACTGCTTTCATTTGACTTTCTAAAATGGAAAAGCCTAGCGTTCAGGGAATTTGATTCAATGAAATCTTCTAGCATATAAAAAATAAGAAATCAGTATATTAAAAGGTTTTGATACAGAAATTAATCTGATTAATTAGAAGCTAGCTATATCTTGCTAATTGAAATAGAAATAAAAAAATGAAAGGGAAATATCCCTTTCAAAAAATTCAGGAAATTATTTGCAGAGTTTTTTCAACTCTTCAACCTTATCTGTTCTTTCCCAAGTGAAATCAGGATCCTCTCTCCCGAAATGGCCATAGCAGGATGTTTTCCTGAAAATAGGCCTTCTCAAATTCAACTCGCGGATTATGGCTCCAGGGGTTAATGGGAATATTTTTCGGACAGCGTCATGGATTTTCATAGGATCTACTTTATTTGTTCCAAAGGTATCAATGAATACTGACAAAGGCTCCCTGCTTGCAATAGCATAGGATATTTGAATTTCACATCGGTCAGCCAATCCTGCCTTTACAATATTCTTTGCAGCATATCTTGCAGCATATGCCCCTGATTTGTCAACCTTTGTTGGGTCTTTGCCTGAATTATGACAAACAAACCCATTAGCTGTAAAGGTATGGGAAAATGGAATGTTTAAATCAAAGGTATGGGTGAATGAAGGAATCCTGTTTTTAATCTTGGAATAATAGTGGTTCATGAAATATAGTTCTTGAAGTTTTATAAAGTCAGGATCATCTTTTAGTAAATGTTCATAATACTCAATAAATTCCTTTAACTTTTCATAAGTAAGTTCTTTTGTTGCTTTCCCTTTGTTTTTTCTAGTAAAACGACCTATGCTACAAACATCTCTTTGTTGCTCTTTTAAAGGAAGTTTTCTAAACAAGCGGGTTATTCTTTGTCTCTGGTTTGGAATAATTCTAAGATCTCGTTTGTTTGGAAAAGCTCTTATTAATAGTTTGTGCTTACGCTCAAGATTAAAGCCAATATTTTCAATAAATGCTTGAACGCTTTGACTGCCTTTTATGGTTAAATTATAAAGAACATGCTTAGAGCTAATCTTTCTCTCTTCAATATACCCTGGTTTATTTCTTTTCACTTGAACAGCATAAATCCTCGAAATAATTCCAAAGTTAAGTAATAATAATTGAACCTCTTCAGCTAATCTGCGACTGGTTGTTGCTAGATGAATTCTTTTGGTTGTCTTGTTTCTGCCATCAATGCGAACACAGCCATCAGTGTCAAACAATCCTCTCAAAAATGCGGCACAGTTTCCTTTAGAGGCACTAAAAATGGATTTGGGAACAACCTTTTCATAAGATTTAGAATATGCCAGGCCAAGATGTTTTAAATAAGCCCTAAGTTCAACACCGCCAAGATATGCCCAATGGCCATAAATGTTTCCTTTCGCCCCAACCAATCTCTCAAAGGTCCCTTGGACGATATTTTTCATCTGTTCCTCACAGACGCAAATCTTTATGCAACCTTTATCAGTACAATCACCGTCACCTACCGCTAACCCCAAAAGATAAGCATAGTCATCTGTTAATTTGTCTGGAAAATTATACTTTTTTTTACGCCCCTCAGCTGTTCCTTTTTTATATTGGTATTTAAATATTGGAAGTTCGTCATTCCCGAATAATCTATTTTTCGTTTGGATTGGAACCCAATCATTTTCTTTAATTTCATCAATCCTTTTCCAAACATAGTTACCATCAGCATCTATTAATCTAATGCTGTGATTTAAAGTAGCTTCAAGCGAGTAACCATCGTTTGTTGTGATAAGTTCAGTAGGTTTCATGCCATTATCATACCATGCACCAGCAGGCATCGGGTGAACATCAGTCTTCACGAGCAATCCTTTTTCACCAACCTGGTGGCAGTCATCAATTCTCAATAATCCTTTTTCAGTATTAACAAGGGATGATCCTGCAAGACAAAATGCCCCTCCTCCATGATTCCCTATGCCGCCATAGGTATCCACAATTATTTTTCTGCCTGTACAACCTGAATCCCCGACCGGGCCGCCAATTACAAATCTGCCGGTATTGTTGATATAATATTTTGTATCTTTGTCAATCAGCTTACCGCAGGCAGGTTTTATTACATGCTCCTTAATGTCTTCCCTTAATTTATCAAGCTCGACATCAGGATCATGCTGTGCAGCAATTACAATTGAATCAATCCTTACTGGTTTATTGCCTAAATATTCCATGCTAACCTGTGTCTTGCCATCAGGCCTTAAATATGAAAGAATCTTTTTCTTCCTTACCTCAGCAAGGCGCATTGCTAATCTCTGTGCGTAATAATGCGGAGCAGGCATTAAGGTATCTGTTTCATTTGTTGCGTAACCTGACATCATTCCTTGATCTCCGGCACCAATATCCCAAGGATCTTTCTTTGTATTTACTCCCTGCGCAATATCCGGGCTTTGTTCATGGATTGCAACTAAAACTCCAACAGTGTGGTAATCAAAACCATATTCCGGCTTGTCATATCCTACTTCAGCCAAAACATTTCTTACGCATCTGTCAACGTTTACATACGCAGTTGTTGTAATTTCACCAGTTACAATGATGAATCCCATTCCAGCCAGTGTCTCGCATGCAACCCTTGCTGGGGGATCCTGTTTTATTATTTCATCCAGGACAGAATCACTGATTTGGTCGCAGACCTTATCAGGATGGCCTTCTGTCATTGCTTCTGATGTGAAAATGAATTTTCCACTTCTCATTATAATACCCCCATTTAAGAAAAAGTAAAAAATCTAAAGATTTTTTACTGTTGTAAAATCAACAGATTTTACCTGAAATGATTCTTTTATGAATTTTAATAAAAAGAAAACAATACAAGTGTTTAAAAGGTTTAGAGTACAAAAATAAATTAATATGTTGCATAAAATATTCCTATTGGAATATTGAATTTTCAGATATTTAAAATTTATTGGTGAAAGATATGTTGCCAGAACTAAATGAAATAAAAAGAATGCGGGAAAGGTTGGGGTTAACTCAAAAAGAGCTTGCCAAGGAAAGCAATGTTTCACAATCCATGATTGCAAAAATCGAGGCTGAAAAAATTGTTCCAAGCTATGAAAATGCGAAACAGATATTTTTGGCTTTGGACAATTTCACAAACCAGAAATCATTGAAGGCAAAGGATGTGATGAAAACAAAAATTAAAATGATTAATCAGGGGGATAGTGTAAAAAAAGCAATTTCCCTGATGAAAGAAAATGGCATTTCACAATTGCCCGTGCTAAATGATGGAAAGAATGTTGGGGTGTTGTCTGAAAAGGACATTATTGATGCATTTAATAAAAATATAAAATTGAATTCAAAAACAAAGGTAGAGGAATTAATGGATGATGCCCTGCCATCAGTAAGCGAGGAAACACCAATAAAATTATTGTCAGATTTGCTTGATCATAATCAAGCAGTATTAATTTCAAAATCCGGAAAAATAATTGGGATTGTTACAAAATCTGATTTGCTGAAAAGCGTGTTGAAATAACCCTTTTTCAGGTTACTATTAGTCTTTTATATATTAATTCATTAACCGGACAAAACGAAAGGTATTTAAAGGAGAGTAGCACATAGTATTTATATCAAATTAATTAGAGTAAGTTAAAAAGTTAATGGGGGATTTGTAAATGAAGATTTTTTCCGGAAATCTGTCAAAATGGCTTATATTAGCCATGGCTTTGATTTTAGTAAGTTTTAATGCGTTTGCATTTAGTGCAGATGATGTTAAAGTAAGCAAAACAATATTTGTGAAGGGAGAGACTGATATTGTTGTGACTGTCCAAAATAATTCAAATGCAACAAAAGAACTTGATTTGGATTTTGTTGGGCCTGATTGGTTACAATATGAATTCATAAAGTATCCTGACGAAATTAAAAAATATGATAAAGCTACTTTTAAATTAAGATTAACTCCACTGGAAGAAAAATTATTAGGGAAACAATATTCCGGAAAATTAATTGTAATGCTCGACAACGAGACAGTGAAGAAAGACTTAGAAATAAGTTTCCTTTCTTCAGCTTCTGCAGAACAAACCCAACCAGATCCTAATGATAACGGAAATGGGGATAATTTGAATACTGGAAATACTCCATTCATTGTTTTAACAACCCAGGATATTGAATTGACAATTAATTTGGTATTATTGGCAATTATAGTAGTGTTAATGGTCGCACTTATTAGAAATATGAAAAAATAAAATGAGGGGGAAAACAAAATGAATCTGATAAATAAAATTTTAATAGGCTTGATTGCCTTATTGGTATTTTTGCCAATGGCAATGTCAGCTCCGCAATTAACAGGCAATGTAATATTGCCAAATGGCGGAGAATATTTAAGCGGAACATTTAATATCAAATACGCATGGAATTCTGCAAATGCAGAATATGCTACTAAAGTCATAGGCGGCCTTAGTTACTTTGATCCAACAAAAAGCGATCCTGCAACAATAATTGCATCGGATTTAAATTTGTTAAATCAGGCGAACTGTTTAGACTCGGACAATAAGCAAGAAACCCCTCAAGATTGCACTTATGTCTGGGACACAAAAACAGCAGCAGATGGAAGATATTTGTTAAGATTAACAATATTTTATTTTGACCAAGCAGATATGTGGCATGCATTAGAGGATGTAAGCAATGGAACATTTATTGTGGATAACACAAAACCGAATGCAATCACAAATTTGACTGCAACTGTTTTAGACAGCAATAGGGTTGAATTAAACTGGTCAGCAGTTCAAGATACTGGAAGCGGATTAAAGAATTATTATATCTATAAAAGTGAATCTGAGATAACTACAGCAAATTTCAAAACTTATCAAGTAGCACAAACCAATACATTAACAAACTATGTTGACACTACAGTCACAAACGGGAAAACTTACTATTATAGGGTAACATCAATTGACAATTCAGGAAATGAATCTGATTTATCAAATCAGACATCAGCAACAATAAACACAGCAGATATAACTAAACCATCAAAAACAACTGACTTAACATTAAATGCAACAGCAGATTACTTTGAATTGAATTGGAGCGATTCAACAGATGCAAGCGGAATTGATTATTATAAGGTATATAAAAGTGAATCTGAGATAAATTCAGACAATTATGCGAATGCATTTTTGACAAAAGCAACTACAAGCTATTATAAAGATAATGCAGTAGCGGTAGGGAAAACCTATTACTACAGGGTAACAGCAGTAGATAAAGCAGCAAATGAATCTGAATTATCCAATATAGTTAGCGGAAAGATTCCTGCCCCATATGGAACAACATTGATTGAGATAATTCCAACTGATGAACAGATAAATATGGGTTCAAACGCTACAGCAACAATTGTCTTTGGTTTGAAAAATAAAACCCCGGATAAGCAGTGCATGACCTTTAGCACAGAGGATAATACCTCATATATAAAAGAAACATTAACTGACCAGGAAATGTGCCTTAGCGGAAATGCACAGACAACTGTTTCAATGAATATAATTACAGAATATGCACAGCTTAGCGTGTATGAGGTAAAATTCAAATTGAAAATAGACAGCACATACGAAGACTTTGCATTGGTAAAAGTAACAGTTGGCCAGACTGCAAGCGTTGATATAATCTCAACATCAGGGCAGCAAATCTGCAAAGGAAATACTGAAAACATTAGCTTCAAGGTTGTAAATACAACTAATGAAGTAAAAACAATTAAATTGCATGCAACAAATGAAATGTTCATGCCTGTGCTTTCAGACAATGAAATTGAACTTGATGCTAAGGAAGAACAGGTAGTAAATGTAAAGATTTATACAAATTCAAGCACAGCATTCGGCTATCGTACAATTAAGATAGTTGGAAATATTGGGGCAGAGCACACTGAAGAAGATCTTTCATTTAATGTTGTTGATTGTTCTTCACAGAACAACACAAATGTAAACTTCAAGATAATTGCAGACACAAACTCCTGTTTCAATGTGGATAAGGACAAGGATTCGAACATAAATTTCCAGGTTAAGAATTTAACCTCCGGAAAAATAACTGTGAATTTACAGACATTTTCTGCAATTGAAACAAACGTGGTAAAAAGCATTACTATAGAAGCAAATGCAATTGCTGAATTGAAGCTTTTGGTAAAGCCAAAATTGAGCGATGCTGTTGGAACACAGAATATTGAAATATACGGATGGAACGGAACATACAATACTAAACAGACATTGTGTGTAAAGGTCCTGACAAAAGCAAAGAGCGATGTAGAATTAAAGAACAATAATTTAGTAATTGAAAGAAAGAAACAGGGAATCTATGTTTTGTTAATCAGAAATCTGGGAGACACAACACAGAACTATGAGGTAAATGTAAATGCACCTTACTCAAATATAGTTACAAGCATAAGCGATATAAACTTTAAATTGGAATCAAAGAAAGAGAAAGAGGTATTCATTGCAGTATCTCCGACAAAGGATGCAGCATTGGGTGATTATAATATTACTGCAGTAATAAAAGATGAAAATACTGAGGCCTTTGATTTGAAGTTTAAAGTAATTGAAGAAACACAGATGGCATTGGAATTTTATGCTTTCCCATCTAATGTTTACATTAACCAGAACAAGGATACTGTAGTAACAATAACTGTTGCTAACGAATCAAATACGGATCTTGAAAAGGTAAAGGTTTACTTAAAGGGCTTGCCAAAAGGCGTTTACGCACCTAGCTTTGAGGATACAATAGTAAAAGGAAAGACAAAGGAATTCAAGATGAAGATTAGCGTAGACAAGGATGTAGAGCCTGACCTTTATCAATTAAAATTGATAGCAGAAAAGGATAATGAAAAAGTTGAGGAAACAGTATGGTTAAAAGTAAAGCCAGAAAATGCGGATATGCAAGCAGATGTTAAAGTAGATAAAAAAGACGATGATTTGCTTAGCGGAATAAGCGGATTTGTAGGCTTTGCATCATCTTTCACATTGGGCGCAATATTGGTTGCTCTTGTGATAATCTTGGCAGTACTGTTATTTTATGTTAGAAAAAAGAAAGGGAGTGAATCAGATGACTATTAAGGCAATACTCCCAATTTTATTTATTTTAATTTTAGGAACAGTAAGCGCATTCTTGACATTTGGAAATACTAATGTTGAAGCAGATTGTTTTAACCCGGCAATAGCTGATTTCAAAATAAAAAATGTGGAAAATAGCACACAAACATATACCATTGAGGCTATTGAAGAAACTGCGGGATGGATTAACCTGAATGGCCAATGGGTTAAAGACAATAAAATGATATTCTCAATGGCACCAGGGGAAACAAAGGACCTTTATGGTTTCATAAAACCTTTGTGCAACACAGAACCAGGGAATTATATTGTCAGTTTGAAAATAAGTGAGAATAATAAAGTAAGCTTAAAGAATATTTCAGTCAATGTTTTGGATTCAAGAAAATTAATTCTTGCTTTGGGAACAGACAAGCAAGCAACTCAATGTGAAAAAGCAGAATTCCCGATCAGCGTGAAAAATAACAGCAAGGGAAATGAATTGGTTGAAATAATTGTTGAAGGATTGCCAGAAAACTGGACATCATACACTAAAGAATTCTTGCTTGAAAAAGGCCAAACTGTTGAAAATATTTTATTTGTTTTAGCGCCTTGCGATGCGGCTGTAAGGGATTATGACTTTGCAGTAACCGCAAGAATAAAGGGCACTAATTTCTATGATGAAAATAGTGCAAAATTCACTATCTTAGATGCACAGAATGTTGCAATTGAGGATAAAGCATTTACTGTCTGCAATGAATTGCAGGAGAACGGAACAATAATTGTCAAAAATCTTGGGTTGAAAAAGGATTTATTCCATTTCAAGGTTGAAGGCTTAAATAAAACATCGGTAAAAACCGCGGATTTAGAGTTAAATCCGGATGAAGAGATTGCTGTAAATATCTTGTTTGACAAAATTAGTGAAGTAGGAAAAGATAAAATAAAGTTTATAGTGCAGTCAATTACTTTTGATAAAGAATACTCAAAGATTTTAGATGTTAATAAGGAAAATTGTTATGATGCTGCCGTAGTTGTGCCTCCATTCAAAAAGGTATCAATAAAAGCAGGGAAAGAAAGGGTAGACAAAATAAAAATTAAGAATACAGGAACAAAAGACAATACTTTAACTTTAGAAGCCAAAGGGCCTAATTGGGCAACATCTATTCCTAAAAATGTTGAATTAGGAAGTAAGGAAATAGGTGAATTTTTCGTTTATTACAATCCGGCAATGGATATGCTGGACAGCGATTATAATGTAAAAATTACAGTAAGGGGGGAAGACTTCTATCAAACATTTAATGTTAATGTAATAGTTAGCGCTGCAAATACCTTTGTACAAGAGCCTGTGAAAATTGAAAGTTCATTGCAGGAAATCAGCAAGGACAATAAGATTAGTGCAACTATCCTATTGACAAATGATTCGAACACAAATGTTTTTGTTAAGAGCATTTCTGCTGAAGATTTAAACATCCTGTTTGAACCTACAACTATAATTATACCAAAAAATAGCAGCAAGGGGGTTAAGGTTACAATCTATCTCACTGAAATGCAAGATATAATAAAAGTTCCTTTGAAGATTGAAACTGATAAAGGATTAATTGAAAAGGAAATAGAGATAGACACAACAAACAAGAATATGTTATCCGTAGGATTATTTACTTTGTTTGATTCTGAGAATTTATTTACTTTTCCTTTAATTGCAGCAATTATTGTTGTACTATTGGTAATATTTATATTCTACAGAAAAGCAAGCAAGGTTGAAAGGGAAGATAGTTAATTCCCTTTTTTCTAATCTTTTTAAAATTATTTTTTTCCATTAGTAGCATACTGTTTTTAGTTGATTTAAAATAAACTCAAAAGTTTATTTCGTGCGCAGCTAATTTTAATAAACGTTTCACCCTCAAAGTTATTTATAATAGCTGCTGAGGGTTGGATTTGAAGCTAAATATAACTAGGCATATTTGTGAGAAATGCGATGCAAACTGCATGCAGAATTGCCCAAATAAACTTAAAATAGAGAACATTCTGTGCGAGCATTGCAGCCCAAGCAAAGCTGCATGTTTTAATGCTTGTGAAAGGCATGCGATCTTTGAATGTGCAAAAGGCATCTTGGCAATCGACAAGAAAAAATGCAATGGCTGTGGAAAATGCATTTATGCATGCAAACAAAATGCAATTCTGCTCGTGAATAATAAGGCTGAGAAATGCGATCTTTGTTTTTCAAAGGGATTTCAGATAGAATGCATAAAGAATTGCGCTAATTCTGCAATCCGGTTAGGAAGAAGCCAAGATGAAATAAAAACAGTTGAAGAATTGCTTGGCTGGAATCTTAAGGAAATAAAAATCAAAAGAACGATTAAACAAGATGATGATTATGAAGTTGGGCAGAACAGCAATGAAGAAAAAATATTTTTGATGAAAAATGTTCTTCCTGTTTCAGGGGAAGAAGCACATCTATTAAATTTTTTGATAAGAGAGTACAGGGCAATGCCAGCGCACAATATTGGACAATTCATTTACTGGCAGATGAAAAAGAGTAACATAGAATTAAATGAATCGCAAAAAGAAAATTTTTCAAAAATTATTGAAGCTGAAAGCTCTTCTTCAGGCATTTTAAAATTTCTGCTTGGGAATGGGGCACTTGAAGAAATTGCCTGCATAGGAACAGGCAAAGAAAATGAAATATTGGTGTATCATGCTGCCTTTGGGTGGTTAAAGACTAATTTATATTTCTCAAAAGAGGAAACAGTAAAAGAGCTTATCAACAAAATGGCGAGAATTAGCGGAAGAAGGCTTAGCTTAAAAAATCCGAAGATAAATGCTGTGCTTGAAAATGGCCACAGGTTAAATGCAAGCATGAATCCTATTGCATTCAGCGGGATAAATTTCACAATAAGGAAATTCAAGCAAAATCCTTTAACTCCGCTTGATTTAATTTCATTAAAAACAGCAAATGCTGAGGCACTTGCATTTCTTTGGATGGCTATAAGGACAAATTGCTCCCTGCTATTATGCGGCAATACCGGTTCTGGAAAAACTACAACATTAAATGCCTTGTTTGGATTTCTGCCAAAAGATGACAGAATAATTATAACAGAAGAAACCCCTGAAATAAATATTCCACAAAAGCATGTGATAAGGTTAAAGACATCTGAAAATATCTCAATGAAAGACATTATTGTGGAAACATTAAGGATGAGGCCTGATCGCGTAATTATAGGGGAAATAAGAAATAAGGATGAAGTAAATGCCTTTATGGATACTGTGTTAGCGGGGCAGGGTAAGGGAAGTTTTGCTACCTTCCATGCACAATCAGCAGCAGAATGCTTGAATAGATTAAAATCTTTAGGGGTTGAAGAAGATTATTTTGAAAGCATTGACCTGATTGTTTTGCAGAAAAGATGGGACAGAATTGAAATAGGGTCTGGCATAAAACAGGATATTAGAAAAATAACAGAAATAGCAGAGATTTCAAAAAATAAGGCAAAAAATATCTTCAAATATGACCATAAAAAAGATTCATTTATTGCAAAGGGGTTTGGCAAAAGAATGCTGGAAAAAATGCAAAATTGTTATTGCTTGAATCAAAGAGAAATAATTGAAGAAATCAAGCTGCGTGCAAAACTGCTTCAAAAGATGGATAATGCGTTTTTTACTCTTGAAGAACTATCCAATTTTTTCAATAAATTTGAACATGATAAACAATTCAGGAGGGAAATAATTGGGAAATACAACTTATAAATTAGAGCTGCTTAGAACTGGCTTGATATTAGGAGTTCTATTTGGCGCGATATGCTATTTAATTTGGGAGGGCATAATTGTTGGGATTCTAGCATTCATAATTACTTTAACTTTGTATTTTTTAATTAAAGAATATTATCCAAAATGGCTAAAAAGAAAAAAAGAAGCACTTATTGAAAAAGACCTTCCTTATTTCATAAATTCAATTGCACAGGAATTAAGTTTAGGGATTCCTTTTGACAACGCATTAAAGAATTTAATCAAAGAATCTTCAGGAGGATTAAAAAAAGAACTTTTGGGAATACATAAAAGGATTGATTCTGGCAAGGGAATTGCTGAATCAATTCAAATAAGCTATGCTAAATTTGAATCAAGCCAGATAAAAAGAACTCTTAGCTATTTGATTTATATTTATGAGCAGGGCAATAAAACCGTGAGGGATATTGAACCTTTGAAAAATCTTGAGAAGGAATTTTTAATAAAACAAAGGAATGAATTAAAGAAATTTAATGCCAGAATTTCTGTAATTTCTCTTTTTATAATTGTTTTTTCAACAATTATTCCTGCAATGTTTCAGGCATTTGTTATTGTTGGATCTTTTTTTATTGAACTAAATATGACAAAAGAGCAGATTTTTTTGATAATAGTACTGCTTTTTCCGGCAATAAATCTGGGCATTCTTCTAGGGGTAAATGAAATAAGCCCAGCAATTTTGAAAGGATAATCTTGTGAGGAAAACTATGTTTGAATTTATAAGAAAAATGAATGAGTCAAAAAAGAAAGAAAGCGAAGTAATTGATGCTTTGCTGCAGGCTTCAACCTACCCCAATGAGTACAGCATTGAGAATATAATTCAAAAAATAGCATTTGGAGACACTTTATTATCCGATGAATTTAAAATTGCCGGCATTGAAATCCGAAACGGGGCATCTGTTGAAGAATCTTTGGCAGGAATTTTAAAAAGGAATCCTGAAAAACAAAATATCAAACTAATGGTAAAATTATTTATTCAAGCACATAGAAACAAAGCGGATAATTCCAAAGTATTTAGGAATGCTGCAGAAGATTTGATGGAAAGGCAGAATTTGCAGGATGAAAAAAATATTGCATTAATGACACAAAAATATACTCTGCTTTTGGGCGGAGCAGTAATTGTCCCATTGGTTTTATCAATGCTTTTTGGTTTAATGACAAATTTTGATTTTGAAATTTTGAAGGAATTTTATTCCACAGGCAATGAAAATAAAACTGAATTGCTAGGGATGATCAAACTTGCTAATCTGATTTATGTTGGGGAATACTCTATAATTGCATCACTCTTTTTGGCAAAACAGGAGAACAATATGAAAAAAGCCTTGATTTATTTTTTGGGAATTTTTCCTGTTTCAATTTGCTGTTTTTTGTTTGGCAGGCTTCTTCTGGCATAGATTTATAAACAAAAAAAGGGTAATATACTTAACAAAAAATGGATGGATTTTTATGAAAAAATGCAAATGTCATGAATCATGCAAATGTAATGAAGTGAATAAAAATATTTGTTTTGTTGAAAGAGAAAAACAGAATTTGAAAGGTTATACCTTAATTGAAGGATTTCCTGGAATGGGTTTAGTTGGAACTATAAGTGCAAAATATCTAACTGAACAATTAAAATTTGAGGAAATAGGGCATATTGAATGTGATTTTTTCAGCCCGGTAATAAGAGTGCATCATGGATTGCCAATGTATCCATCTAGGATTTACATAAATAAAAAACATAAACTTGTTGTACTGCTTTCAGAACAGATAATCCCTTCAACCTTAATTAATGATTTATCAAAAGAAACAATCAACTGGATAAATAAAAAAGGGATTACAAAAGTAATTTCTTTGGCAGGGATAAAAACAGAGGGAAAAGAGCGAAGAGAAAAAATTTATGGAATAGCAGCAAATGAAGACTCATTGAAAGAATTGCAAAAATATAATATTGAAATAATTGATGAGGGCTTGACAACCGGGGTAACGGCAATGATGCTGCTTGGGATGAGAAAACAGCATAAATTCAAGGCATATTCATTGTTAGGAACTGCAAGTACTGCTGCTGATTATATGGCTTCTGCTGAATTGTTAAAAACACTTAACAAAATTCTTGGTTTGAATATTGATGTAAAACCATTAATACAGGAAGCAAAAAAAACGCAGGAAATGCTATTGAAACATTTAGGCGATCTAAAGAAAACAGAGGAAAATACGGAAGAATTTGAAAAAGGACCGCAGATGTACACCTAACCGCTTTTCTTTTTTCTTCTCAAGAAAAAAGAAAATCAGTTGCGCAAAAGAAAAAAGAACTATTGCCAAAAGGGAAACTAATCCAGAACGGCAGAGTAAGCTTTAATAAGAACATTACCCTTTTTTATAATAATATTTTAATATAAGGGAATTGAATGGGTATCGGCGGTTTTAAGGTAGGGCCTTGGTCAGTAAGGGAAGAAGCAGAAAAACGCTACTTAATATTTGACTGCAGAAACTGCATTTACAGCAGATCTATTTCCGATGATAAAGCATGCAGATATCATGTTCTAAAAGTTCTTTCAGAAGTACAGGCGGATTTAATTGTTTTAGCAGAGGTATATGAAAGAATTTACAATGAAGAGCAGACAAAAATGCTGGCAGAAATCTCTGCATTGGCACAGAAATTTTCTTTGGAAAGTGTATGGTCTTATTCAAATTTGGGGGATACAACAAATAAGGCAGATGAGGAAAATTTCCCATTAAGATATAAGCAGGTTGTGAAATGTGCACAGGAATTAATCTGGTATGACCCGATTGATGCTTATTTAACCTGCGTTCAGGAAGTTAGAAGGGAAGAACAAAGATATGAAAAAAGCACTGAAGCATACAAAAAAGGGAGTGCAATTTATCTCAAAACCTTAAATTATATAAGATCGGGATTTGAGAAAACAATTCTTATAAAAAGGGCAAAGAATTTTCTTTTGAAACTAAAAGAATTTCCTGAAACTGAAGATATTTATAGGGCGTATTTTGTTGCAGAAATTAAACCATCATTTATCGGCGCCCGCCTGATGTTTGAAGAATCTGAAGAATTAGAATTGCTTGATGAATATTTGGTAAATAAAACACCAATTCAAATTTTCAAACATCCAGATCTAACCCAAAATCTTTATTTTGTAAATCCCCCGGAATATTCCCTCACACCGGAAAAATACTTTGTTTTGAGCAAAACAAAAGAGATTGTTGCAGGATATGAACCTGGAAAAGCATCATTAAGCACAATTGCAAGAAACAGAGATTATTTTGAAAGGGTTTATCAAAGCACGATTTATGATATTGCTGAACAGAATAAAATAAAACTTTCAAAAGAGGAAGTAACTGAGTTAGCGGAAATTGTTGCAAGATATTCTGTTGGCTATGGCATTTTAGAAACAATTTTATCGGACAGGAGGGTAACTGATGTTTATGTTGATGCCCCGATTGGGCAAAATCCCATTTACCTAGTACATTCTGATTATGGCCAATGCAGGACAAATATTTTATACACAGACAGGGAAGCGCAGGCAATAGTAACAAAAATGAGGGCAATGTCCGCCCGCCCATTTGATGAAGCTCACCCGGTTCTTGATTATGATTTGCCAAATTTAGATACCAGGGTTGCAGTAATTGGCCCCCCTTTATCCCCGGACGGCATAGCATTTGCATTCAGATTGCATAAATTAACTCCTTGGACCTTATCCCAATTCCTTGATGTTAAATTCCTAAACACAACTGCAGCAGGAATGCTTTCTTTCTTCATTGATAATCAATCAACAATTTTAATTGCAGGTTCCAGGGGATCGGGGAAAACATCATTAATGTCTGCAGCCTTGCTTGAGATTTTAAAAAGCGCACGAATTCTTGTACAAGAAGATAGTGTTACAGGGGATTCACAAATACTTGTTGAAAAGGGCGGGGAATTGAAACAAACTGCTGTTGGGGAATTGATTGATGGGCTTATTGAAAAATATGGAAGCTTAAATGAGAATGGGCGCGACTTGTTATGTGCAAACCCTGAAAGCATCAGGGTATTTTCATTAAATGCAGAAAATAAAATTGAACTTTCGCCTGTCAGCCAATTTATGAGACATAAAGTATCTAAAGATATATATGAGGTTGAAACAAGAAGCGGCAGAAAAATAAAGGTCACGAAAGACCATTCCTTGTTCACACTAAAAGAAAATGAAATTGTGCCTGTAAAAACAGATGAGTTGAAGCAGGGCAGCTATATTGCAGTCCCGAGGATATTGCCAATTGAATCAAAAGTAATTTCTGGGATTAATGTTTTGGAGTATTTGAACAGGATTAATGATGGATTTATTTGCGGAAAACTCCTTGGAAATTTCATAGAAAATAACTTTTCAAAGATTAAAGAAATGTCCTCACGTAAAGGATGTTCTAAGTCCTTTGTTTCTGCATGCAAAAGAAAACAAACCTTGCCGATTTCAATATTCAAACAGCTTGATTATTCTGCTTTAAACCCTAAAGAATTATATTTCAAAGTGGACAAAAGATCAAAGCCCATCCCAGTAAGCATCCAGATGAACAATAACTTCTTGAATATTGTTGGTTTGTGGTTGGCCGATGGGAGCTATGATTCAAAATATGCGTTCATAATATCAACGCCTGATTGCGGAAATGAAATCAAAGAATTTGCAAATGCTTTTGGCTTAAATGCAAGGAAACACAGTGATGGCTTTTCATATATTATTTCAAATACAAGCCTTGTTTTCCTGATGAGAGAAATAATGGAATTAAAGGGAAATGCTTATACTAAAAAATTCCCTGATTGGGCATTCAGACTTTCAAAGCAGCAAATCAATAGCATAATAATGGGATTATTTTCCGGTGATGGGTGTGTCGGCAAGTATGAAGTTTTGCTGTCATCTGCCTCGGAAGAAATGACAAAAGAATTGCATTCATTGCTTTTATTTTCAGGAATTGTTGCAAGAACACGATTTGTAAAAAAGGACAAAACATATTGCACAAGGGTAAGCAGCATAAAAATGGTAAAGGCATATTGTGAAAATATTGGATTCCTGCAGGAAAGGAAAAATATCTTATTAGGCAAACTATGTGAAAGGGTTTCAACACATGATGTTGCAGATATAATTCCATTTTCAGTTGAAGGCAAGCAAATGCTTGCTGAAAGCTTAGCTAACTTCAACTCAAACGATTACATTAAGAAAGGTTATTCGGTAGGAAGGGAAAAACTGAAATGTTATTTAAAGCAAGAACAACAATCAGCTTTGTTTGAGAAATTTAGAAAACTGGCGGATTCAGATGTTTATTGGGATGAAATCAGAAGCATAAGAAATCTTGGAAAACTAGGGGGATATGTTTATGATTTCTCAGTTCCTGGAAATGAAAATTTTATTTGTGAAAATATAATCGCGCACAATACCCTGGAGCTCCCCATACCATATATGAAAAAAATAGGCTTCAATGTCCAAAGGCTAAAAACAAGGTCTGCAATTTCGGTAGCTAAATCCGAAACAGAGATTGCCCCGGAAGAGGCATTAAGGACTGCGTTAAGGTTGGGGGATAGTGCAATAATTTTGGGTGAAGTGCGTTCTTTGGAAACAAAAACCCTATATGAAGCAATGAGAATTGGGGCAGCAGGAAATGTTGTAATGGGGACAATACATGCAGATTCTGCATATTCTGTCTGGGACCGTGTTGTAAATGATTTGGAGGTTCCAACTACTTCTTTCAAAGCAACAGATTTGGTTGTTGTAGCCAGGCCTATTAGATTTTCAGGATCATTAAAAAGCGCGAGAAGGGTAACACAAATGACCGAAGTGAAAAAACACTGGACAACAGACCCCGAAGCTGAGGGCGGCTTGCTTGATTTAATGCTTTATGATGCTAAAAAGGATGATTTGGAATTATTGGAAGATAATCTGAAGGAATCTGATTTATTTGAAAAAATCAGGAAAACAAGCGGATTAACAATTGAGGATATGTGGAAAGAAATTAGGGTAAGGGGGGAATCAAAAGGTTTCTTGGTTGAATTGAAAAATAAATATAAAGTTCCGGATTTGCTTGAAGCAAATTACACAACAATGGCAAGCGACAAACTACTTATAATAAAAGAAAGATATCTGGAAGAACATGGAAAGCCTGATTATGACGCAATTCTCGGGAAATGGAAAAACTGGGCAAAGGAACATTTATTGAAAAGGGTTTTGGTCGACACCAAAAAAGCGCAATAAAATATTTCTTAATAAAAAAAAGGATTTGCATGCAGAAAAAAGAAGTAAGATATGAAAAAGGGCTCTCGCCAGGGCAATTATATTCTGAATTAGGCAAGGCAAATATTTCTGAACAGGAAGAAACTGAATTAAAGAAAAAGGCTGATGAGCCTTTTGTAAAATTCTGCAAAAGGGTTTATGCTATCTCCCCTTCGATGGGCGCTGGCGCAAAATACACCGAGGAATACAAAAAAGCGATTGATTTTCTTGGTTGGGATTTAAAGCCGGAGGAATTTTCCGGCACGATTAAATTCTTTACAATTGTTTTAATTCTAATTGCATTTGCAATCGGCATGATTGCATTAATGACTCCTGCTATTTCTGAACCAATAGCTGCATCAGCAGGGCCAATGGCTTATCTGTATTTATTGGGCGGGCCGATATTGCTTGTATTTATTGTGGTTAATTTTATACAAAAATATCCCATAAATGCTGCAGCAGATGAAAAGAAAAGGGCCCTTACCTATGTTCCGCAAATTATTGGATATTTAATAATGTCACTAAAGCTTGTTCCAAACCTGGAAAAAGCAATTGAATTTGCAGCTGAGCATGGGAAGGGAAAGATTGCAGATGATTTTAAAGTATTATTATGGAATGTCCAGATTGGTGTTTTTAATACAGTGCCGGAAGCGCTTGATGATTTAGCATACAGGTGGGGTGATTATTCATCTGAATTTAAAGAAGCTTTAATGATGATCCGTGCTTCAATTCTGGAAGATAATGAAGCAAAAAGATATTCCTTGCTTGACAAAACAATGGTTTCTGTTTTGGAATCTATAAGGGGAAAGATGGAACAATATGCCAGAGATTTATCACAGCCGGCAAACACTTTATTCTATGTAGGGGTATTATTGCCATTAATTTTGATAATTATTCTGCCAATAGGTTCTGTTTTTTCCGCTTCTCCCATGGCAAGCCCTTTGGTATTGGCATTTATTTATAATATAGCAATACCTGGATTTGCACTGATGTATGCCAGGAATATTGTAAAAGGAAGGCCTCCGACATATACCCCGCCCTACATTCCAGATAACTATCCGACCTTGCCAAAAAAATGGGCAATGAAAATAGGGAAAACACAATTAGACCTAAGGTTAATGATTGTTATTGTTTTAATATTCGGGCTTGCTTTTTCCTGGTATTTCCATAGTGAGGGAATGCCTCCAAAATCACTTTTGAAAGGTTTTATTGAAGAAGGGGCTGAACCAGCGCAGTATCAAATATTAGCGCCGGATAAATCTATTGAAGAAGTCTATGAAAAAAATAATTTTGCTGCAAATCATTTTTTGCCTGGTGGTGAGGTATATTTAGAATTGAAAAGTGAGGATGCAAAACTGGAAGAAAAACAGCTGCTGCAGAAGGTTGAGTTAGAAAGAATGAAATTTTTCTCAACAGCTGAAAATGATATTACCCCTTACAATTTATTATTCGGGGTTCTTTTGACAATTGCGGCATGCTGCTTTGTTTATTTCCATTACAGGCATATCTACAAAAGAAAAATACAGCTTGAAATTATGGAAATGGAGCATGAGTTTAAGGACTCATTGTATATTTTAGCGTCAAGGCTGGGGGAAAACAGGCCTGTAGAAGAAGCTTTGGACCATACAAGGAGATTCCTGCCAAATCTGAAAATCTCGGACAGAATTTTCGGAAAAACAATTGATAATATAAAAATGCTAGGCTTAACACTTGAATCTGCAGTATTCCACCCAAGATATGGCTCCCTTGTTGCAATCCCTTCAGACATTATAAGGACAGGAATGAAAATTCTTGTTGATTCCGTGCGATTGGGCGTAAATGTTGCCTCGCGTACCCTAATCTCCCTATGCATGCAGCTTGAGAATTCTGAAAAGGTAACAAAATTAATGCGTGATTTAATCTCAGATATTTCAATGATGATGGTAACTATTTCATCATTCATCGCCCCGGCAGTTTTAGGAATAACAAGCGCATTGCAGAAAGTAGTAATGAATACCTTGGCTTCAATTGTTTCCAGCAATGTTGGAAAGGCATCAGAACAGGCGACAGGGAATATTGCTTCAAGCAATCCACTTGGCGGGGGATCTGATTTTGGCTCCAGCTTTTTAAAGCCAGAAGGATTGCAGGGAATGGCTACCCCATTTGAATTTTTGGTAATAATTGCTATTTACGTTATTGAGCTTGTAATTATAATGAATTATTTCACCACAAAAATTGAAGAGGATAATGACCTTACTTTCAAATTAAGATTGGCAAAAGCCTTGCCAATTGCCATAACCGCTTTTACTGTAGCAGTAATTGCCGCTAATTTACTTGTTGGCGGATTCATGGGTTAAATCCCTTAAGGTGGTTATAGTATATCGATTAAATTTGGGTATTTTAACCGATCCATCTACAAACAATTAAATTGAAATGCTAAAATAGTAGTGACCTATGATAGTAAGGTTTTATATAATAGTGGTTACATATAAGTTACTATGAGCAAGAAAGAATTATTCAAATTTTTGATAAACGAATTTCACAATACCGACATAGCTCAGATTAATTATAGGGACTTAATAGTTCCAAAATTAAATAAAGTTGTAACCTTGATCGGCCCAAGAAGAGCGGGAAAAACCTTCTATTTTTATCAGTTGATAAAGGATTTGATGGAACAAAAAATACCTAAGGATCGGATAGTATACCTAGATTTTGAGGATGACCGGATTTTGCCCTTAAAGTTAAGTGATTTGAACAGCCTGATTGAAGCTTACTTTGAGCTATATCCTGAGAATAAGCAAAAAGAAATTTATCTTTTCTTTGATGAAATACAAAACATTGGTGGGTGGGAATTATTTGTCAGGAGAATCTCAGATAAAGAAAAAGTAAAAGTATTTGTAACTGGCTCAAGCTCAAAACTTTTGAGTAAAGAAATTGCAACAGCATTAAGAGGGAGAACATTAACTTTTCACTTATTTCCACTTAGTTTCAAAGAATTCTTAAGGTTCAAAGGGATAGAACTTAAGAAAAATTTTGAGTATACCTCGCTGCGCTTTAATATAAAAAAGCTCTTTGAAGAATATCTTTACTGGGGCGGCTTTCCAGAGGTTGTCTTAGAAAAATCAGAATTAAAACAAAAGATATTAAGTGATTATTTTGAGCTAGTAATACATAAAGATCTTGCCGATAGGTTTGCAATAAGAAATATAACTCTTATGAAAAATCTTTCAAAATTCCTCATAACCAATTTAGCCAGCATATTTAGCATAAGTGCTTATCATAAGGCAGTATCCCAGGATAGGCCGACCGCAAAAAAAACAATAATTCAATATCTTTCCAATCTTGAAGACGTGAATTTTATTTATTTTGTCTCTTTGTTTGATTATTCATTTAAAAAACAGCAAGCCAATCCTAAGAAAGTATTTTGTATTGACAATGGTTTCAGAAATGCTGTTGCTTTTGTTTTCTCAAAAGATGAAGGAAAACTGGCAGAAAATATGGCATTTATAGAATTAAAAAGAAGTGAAAAGGAAATATATTACTGGAAAAATAAAAATGAGGTAGACTTTGTCATAAAAAACAGGGATAATTCTTTGGAAGTGATAAATGTAACTTACACTAATGAGGTGCCTGAACGAGAGATAAAGGGGCTACTTGAATTTAAAGAAAAATTCAGAAAAACTAAAAAATTAATAATTCTTACCAAGGATTTGGAAAAAAAAGAAGAAGGAATAAATTTTATTCCATTATGGAAATGGCTGCTGAGGAATTAATATGAAAAGCTATTTGAATTCAAAAGGCCAGATGTTTGAAGGTTATGAAATTATTATTGGGGTAATAATGGGCCTTTTGATGGCAGTAATTATTGTATCTGCAATAAACTATTTTGCCGGGGCCCAGCAGGAGATAAGCCATAAACAATTAACTGAGGGGTTTGCAAATGCATTGCAGAATGTTCTGAGCAATGATACTATCCAAGAATATTGTGTTACAATTATAACACCAGAAGAAAGGCAGAAATGTGAATCAAAACTTGTTGTTGAAAAAGCCTTGAAATTGGATCCTGCTGTTTATACCGGAAAAAGCCTTTCTGCTGCATTCCCTGAAATACAGCCAGAATGCATAGATTTTAGATTTCCGGTTAACTCAACATATGCTGGCTTAAACATGAATATGCTTAAGATCAATAAATTAGTAAAAACTAATGTTTATTTTGCTTGCATAGCTGGCTATCCCACAACACAGAATTGCCCGGTTTATTGCATAATTTCAATGGGAGAAATTCCTGTTTTTACTACCCAATAACCTACAAAACCTTTAACTACGAGTGGGAAATCTATGCCTTTCAAGGCATAGGTGAGAGCGAACTTTATTTTTTCTTGAACTGATAATACGTTCAGGGGAAATCCACGCCCCCACATCATTTAAATACTACATATTACTAAACATATATCAAGAATACAAGGCTGAAAG
>Ga0066637_10000614_pt1 | contig 22003 bp, 22 predicted proteins | sample CryGeyCG2014_020_FD_62737 | JGI IMG/M metagenome (GOLD analysis project Ga0066637, IMG submission 62737) | Groundwater microbial communities from aquifer - Crystal Geyser CG08_land_8/20/14_0.20 | ecosystem: Environmental > Aquatic > Deep subsurface > Groundwater | place: USA: Utah: Grand County...
ATTTTTGTCATTCTGAACACATTCACTTCGTTCAGTGTAAACTCCGTGAAGAATCTCGTTCTGACGCGGTTTTTACCTTGCCGGAGATTCCTCGCTAACGCTCGGAATGACATTTTTAGGGGTTTTTCTACGCTTTCATTATATATCGCGCTCTGTATTGATAAAAATATAAAACATAAAAAAATCTGAATAAATAATGAATACTATATGATTAAAAATGTTTAAAAAAATTTTAATAAATCGTTTAAAGAATAAATTATAAAATCAACAATATTTTTCGGAATATCTTTTCTATGATTAGTATTGTAAAAAATAGTAATCATTCCCAATTGTTTGGCAACATCCAAGCTCCGCTCAATATTGTCGTCTATCATTGCTGATTCGCTAAATTCAGCTTGTGCATCTTTTAAAACCACTTTAAAAAATTCTGGGTCTGGTTTTTATAAACCATAATCACCTGCTATTCCGATAACTTTCAAAAAACCTAAAATCCCTTCTTGTCTCAGCCAATCTTTAATGCTTGATGGCTGGTTGGCGATTATCCCCAAAAAATATCTCTTTGAAAGCTTTTCAATGACTTCTTTGGCTTCCGGCCTTATTGGCAAAGATTGTAAAACAATTTGTTTTTCCGGATTCATTTCATTGTAAATTCTTTCAATTTTTTCTTTGTTTCCTGTCAAAATTTCTAAAATATTTTTAGTTAAAGAATCGGGCATTTTACTGGCTTCAATGCGAGCTTTATGAAAATCTTGCTCAGTAATTTCTGACTTTATCTCTTGAGCGCGCTTTATGATAGTTTTTTTAACCCACTCATCATAACTGCTTTCATCATTAATGACATTCCCAATGTCAAAAAATATCCATTTAATCCTTTTATTTCTCATATTTTTTCCCTTGTAAAAACAACGAAATTTAAATCGTAAGGATTTTGCTCGTCGGCCGGCCTAAAAATCCGCTCAATCTCCTGCCACCCGTTTTTGTCAAAGTCCGGAAAAAAAGTGTCTGCCTCAAAATCACCCTCAACAAAGGTTAGATACATTTTATCAGCCAAAGATAAAAACTGCTCATAAACCGATTGGCCGCCACAAACCATTAACTCATTGCTTTTTTGACCAAGCTCGCTTTGTTCTGCCAATTCAATGGCTTTTGGAATTGATGTGGCAATCTTACAACCCGTCGCCGAATAATCGGACGATTGAGCCAACACAATGTTAAATCGGCCGGGCAATGCCCGACCGATTGATTCAAATGTCTTTGCGCCCATAATAATCGGCTTGCCTAAAGTAAGTTGTTTGAAATGCTCCAGGTCAACTGGCAAATTCCAGGGCAAAAAATTTTTATTGCCAATCACCCTGTTGCGGCCGACAGCGGCAATTATTGAAATAATCATAACTAACTTTACTTTTTAATTTTTTCAATCAGGTAGCCAAAACCAGTAGTAATTATGGGTATAATCAAATAAGTTTGACAGGGGTCAGACCCCTGCTGAATGAGCAGGGGTCTGACCCCTGTCAAACTTGCATACAAAATAATAAAAAAATATTGCGACCCCTCATCTATTTTATTTAATACTGTTTTGGTAAAGGAAATTTGGCGCAGAGTTGTTTTACTTTTTGTTGAGATTTTTTCACGACCGCGCTTTGAGCAATAATCTTATCGCGATTGGCTTTCTTTTTTTCGTCTTCCAAGCCCAGCTTTAAATTATTTTTAAGCCCAATAATATCTTTAATAATATCAACTATTAAGCCAGCGATAACTTTCATTTCTTTTTCTTTCATACCCTGGCTAGTAACGGCCGGCGTGCCCAAACGAATACCTGAAGGATAAAAAGGCGGATTCGGGTCATAAGGCACGTTGTTGCGGTTAACCACGATGCTGCCTTTTTCTAATGCCCCAGCAATGGTATTGCCGGTTATTTTAAATTCTCGCAAATCAATCACCAATAAATGCGTATTGGTGCCGCCGGCGCAAAGCTTTAAGCCGCCTTTTTTCAAACAATCAGCTAAATAAGCAGCATTCTTTACCACCTGCTTACCATATTTCTTAAAAGCCGGCTTTTGCGCTTCTTTTAGAGCAACCGCAATGCCCGCAATGTTGTTCTCATGGGGGCCCCCCTGCAAACCCGGAAAAACCGCTTTATCAATTTTATCGCCCATGGCCGGGTCAGATTTCAGTCCCTTGTTAGTCACCATAATCAAAGCGCCCCGCGGCCCTCTCAATGTTTTATGGGTGGTAGTGGTAATAACATGACAATAAGGAACAGGGTTGGGATAAACGTCCGCTAAAATCAAACCAGCCACATGGGAAACATCTCCCATTAACAAAGCGCCGCTTTTTTGCGCGATTTGACTGAACCGCTGAAAGTCCAAAGCCAAAGGATAAGAGGTAATGCCAGCAATAATTATTTTGGGCTTTTCTTTTAAAGCTATTTCTTCAAGTGCCTGATAATCAATCACGCCTTGCTCATTAACATAATAAAAAACACTGTTAAAAAAAGTTCCGGAAGCATTAACTTTTAAACCATGGGTGATATGGCCGCCTTGGTCAACCCGCAAACCCATTATTTTATCACCGGGCTTGAGCAAAGCAAAATATACCGCCAAGTTTGCTGGCGCTCCTGATAATGGCTGAACATTGCAATAAGGCACGCCAAACGCCCGCCTCACCCGTTCGCGGCATAGTTCTTCAATCTTATCGTAATTCTCTTGACCCTGATAATACCTCTTAAAAGGATAGCCCTCGCAGTATTTATCCTGCAGTAAAGAACCAACCGCCTCTCTCACGGCGCAAGAGGTGTGGTTTTCCGAAGGAATGAGCATCAGGGTTTGGGATTGTCTTTTTTGCTCTGCTTTGATTAAAGCGGCAATTTGCGGGTCAGTTTTATTTAGCATTGTTTTTTTCTTTCTGACATTGCTCGCAAGTTGCTTTGTCTTGAAGATTGTAGATTTTAGCGCAAGAAAAAATCTTTTGAAAAGGCCGGCATTGTGCTGAAACGGTTTTAACTATATTATCGTCAGCGCTTATTGAAGGCGGCCGCAAATCAATTAAAGGTATTTTTATATCAAAATCACTATCAGGTAAAAGACCGGTACTAACCGTAATTTCAGGAGCCCCATTGATATTAGCCAAATCATCAGGAATTAAATTATTCCAAGAAAGAGCAAAAAGATTAAGGTCCTCAAAAGAAAAACTTAAATTAACATTATTTAATTCTTGAAAAGGTGCTGATAAATTTGGCTTTAAAACAAAAAAATTAAAAAACGCCAACAAGCCAACCATCATTGCCGCTAAAATTATTAAAATAATGTTTTTCTTTGATAATTTCTGAAACATAATTCACAAAATTAGATGGCTTCTTGATATTGCGGCCATTGGTTTTTCCAATCAGCCCAATCCGCCTGAAGTTTGAGCCCGCTTTTTTGGACCAGATTAATGGTTTTTAGGATATTATTTTTAGTATTCCCTTTTTGGTCATTACATTGATTTTCCAAGTTTGCAAGAAGGTCAGAAAAATTTTTAGCATCGCTCTCTAAAGATGTTAAGTGATTGATAAGGGTATTAAAAGTCAAACAACCCTTTCTCTCTTGATGGGCCCGACAAACCTTGGCTCTTTCGGTTGCGGTATTGCTTATGCTTTGAATCTTCTGAGTCAAATTTTCCAATTGCGGCTTTATGTTCGCAATAAAAGCCGACGTAGAAGAGCAAATAAGTTCAACGTTTTCGCTGCTCAATTTCACTTCAGGCATAGCCGAGCGCGCCTCTTGCCAACTGGCCTGAGCTCCTTCAATGGCTTTTTTCAAACCATTACTATCGCTGGCTTTAACTGCTGCTTGGGCTTTATCCAAAAATGTCTGGCGAAGCTCGTTTAATTGCCTAATTATTGTCTGATTTTGAACTATGCCCTGATTTTTAAAACTTGTTAATTCTTTATCTAATAAAACCATAATCAAATTCTTTCTTTTTTCTAAGGCCTTGGTTTTTAATTTTTCGTTGGCTTTTATTTTTTTCTCATAAGCACTTAAAAGTTCGGAGTGGGTCTGCTGAAGTTCTTGAAGAATTTCATTAAAACCGCTGTTTTGTTTTTTTAAAAAGTTCGTTGCCAGCGAATCCGCTTGTTGCTTTAATTCGGCTTGCATTTGATAAGACATCCTCGTTAGTTGTTCGCTAATGTCTTTTTGTTGTTGTTTGGTAATAAAAGCGGCATAATTTTGCGCTTCTTGAAAATCGGAAAATTTTTTGCCCGAAATAATGGTTTTTAAATTTTGTTCAGCCAACTTAACCATTTGTTCGGCCAGCCGCTTTAATTCCTTTTCTTTTTTGGCCTTTTCCTGGCTAATCAAATTTTTCAGCTCGGCTTTATTAATAGGAGAAATCCTGGCCTTTTGAAGGTCAATTTGTTCTTGAAAATATGTTTTCAAAATAACATCAACATTACGCAATTCGGACTGAACGGACTTTTCAAGAGCCGCTAAATTTTGAAAATTTTCTAAAGCCGTACTATAACTGGTGCTAGTGCAAATAGTCAACAATTTAACCTCGCTTTCTTTTTGAAATTGCTCTGAATCGGGAAAAATATGGTTTTGATTTGTTTTAAAAAACTTTTCCGAAGAAGAGGCCGTAAAATTGTCATAGACCTGAACCCAAGCCAAAAAATCCCGCGCTCTCCACTGGCTGTTTAAGCAAAACGCTTCAATTAAATCCTTTTCGGGTAAAATTCCCTTAACCGCAACCATAACCGCTTTACTGTTGTCGGCCGCTAAAATAACATTGGAGCCGCTCAAACCAAAGCCCGCCAAAATAATTAACAACCCAAGAAAAAAATAAATATGGGAAACAAAAAGTTTTCTTCGCCGCTTCAATAACATAAACTATTTTTGTATTATATTATTATAATACATTAAAATTTTAAAACAAACCCTTGAGTGTTTCCCAAGTAAAAATTTTGGAAACAAACGATTTTGTGCTACATTGGGTTAATGTTTTATTTGAGAGATTGGCCTATTCAAAAAATAACCCTGCAAGATAAAGAATATCCCCAAGAGTTGAAAAAAATCCAAAAACCGCCGCTGGCTTTATATTACAGAGGAAATTTGAACGAAAATGAAAATCGCGTAGCCATAGTCGGCACGCGGCGAGCCAGCGATTACGGCAAGGAAATCGCTTTTGATTTGGCTGACAATTTAAGCCAAGCGGGCTTAATTGTTGTTTCGGGCTTGGCCCGAGGCATTGACACTTGGGCGGCAAAAGGCGCTTTGCAAAAAAACCATAGAACAATCGCGGTGTTAGGCACGGGTTTGGACGAAGAAAATTTTTACCCGCAGGAAAACTTAAATTTAGCCAAACAAATTTTAGAAAAAAACGGCTGTTTAATTTCAGAATATCCTTCTGGAACAAAAGGCGCAAATTTTACTTTTCCTCAACGAAACCGTATAATTTCAGGATTGTCATTAGCTGTGGTGGTGGTTGAGGCAAAATTAGAATCAGGCGCCTTAATTACCGCTCACTGGGCAAAACAACAAAAAAGAAGGGTCTTTGCCGTGCCTGGCCCAGTTTATAATTCCAACTCGCAGGGCTGCCATTTTTTGATAAAGCAGGGGGCAAAATTAGCCGAATCAGCCAATGATATTTTAAACGACTTGGGGCTATCGCTCTTCACCAGCCAACAACCAACGGCTACCAGCCCGGAAGAACAACTCATATTTAAAATCTTAGAGCAAGGCGCTCTGGACATTGATAAAATTATAGAAAAAACCAAGCTCCCGGCCCAAATTATATCAGTGAATTTATCAATGATGGAAATTGAAAATAAAGTGAAAAATTTGGGAGGAAACACCTACGCGCTTACGCGCTAATTTTAATTTCTAAATTTTAAATTTTAAATCAATTTTAAAATTAGAAGTTTAAAATTTAACATTCAATTAAAATTTATAAATTAAAATTTAAAATTTTATGCAATTAGTTATTGTAGAAAGTCCCACAAAAGCAAAAACAATCAGTAAATTTTTAAGCAGCAATTATAAAATTGAGTCCTCTTTTGGTCATATCCGCGATTTGCCGGAAAAAGAGCTGGGCGTTGACATTAAAAAAAATTTTGAGCCAAAATATGTTATTCCAGCCAAGGCCAAATCCAAAGTAACGATTTTAAAAACAACGGCCAAAAAAGCAAAAAACATTATATTAGCTACTGATAGCGACCGAGAAGGTGAAGCGATTGCTTGGCATTTGGCTTATATTCTGGATTTGAAAAAACCGCAAAGAATTGTTTTTCACGAAATCACTAAGTCGGCTATTGAAAAGGCACTGGAAAATCCTCGGGATATTAACAGTAAATTAGTTAATGCCCAGCAAGCCCGGAGAATTTTAGACCGCCTGGTGGGCTATAAACTTTCGCCTTTTCTTTGGAAAAAAGTAATGCGTGGCTTGTCAGCTGGCCGCGTGCAATCAGTAGCCGTGCGATTGATTTGCGATAGGGAAAACGAGATTGCAAATTTCAAACCAGAAGAATTTTGGAGCATTGAGGCGATACTCCAAAAACAAAATGGGTATAATGTCATCCTGAGGTCGCCTCAGGCGACCGAAGGATCTCTAAATAAAGATTCTTCACCTGCGGCTCGGAATGACAAAGTAATCAAAGCCATTCTCGTTGCTAAAGATGGGAAAACAATAAGTAAGCTGGAGATTAAAAATAAAGCAGAGGCGGACAAAATCTTGCTGGAATTAGAAGGAGCTGAATATAAGGTTATTGACGTGAAGCGAAAAGAGATACAACGTAATCCCCTGCCGCCATTCACCACCAGCACGCTTCAGCAAATGGCCGCTAACAAGCTGGGCTTCACCGCCAAAAGAACTATGATGGCTTCTCAAAGATTGTATGAAAACGGCTTAATCACTTACCACCGCACCGATTCGCTTAACCTTTCGACTATTGCCCAAAAAGAAGCGCAAAATTTTATTTGCGAGCAATTAGGTAAAAATTATTGGCCGGGTTTTAGCCGAAGTTTTCAAACCAAAAGCAAGGGAGCTCAAGAAGCGCACGAAGCGATTCGGCCAACTTATCCCGGCCAAAACACTCCTGAAAGAATTAAAACCAAGAGCACGCCCGAGATGTTCAAGATTTACGATTTGGTCTGGCGAAGATTTATGGCTTCGCAAATGACGCCAGCCATTTTTGACGCAACGGCTATTGACGTTGAGGCGAAAAACTATACATTCAGGGCAACAGGGCAAAGAATGAAATTTGACGGATTTCTCAAGGTTTACCCGATGAAATTTGCCGAGGCCGATTTGCCTAAATTAGCGAAAAACGAAATTTTGCAACTCAAGGACTTGCTCAAAGAACAACATTTCACCCAACCGCCCTCAAGATATTCCGAAGCGACCTTAATTAAAACACTGGAAAAAGAAGGCATCGGCCGACCGTCAACTTATGCTCCGATTTTAAATACTATCCAAACAAAAAATTATGTGGAAAAAGATGAAAACAAAAAATTTATGCCCACAAAAATAGGCGCCGTTGTTAATACTCTTTTAGTAGAACATTTTCCTGAAATTGTTGATATTGGCTTTACAGCCCAGATGGAGCAAGAATTTGATGAAATTGCTCAAGGTAAAGACAGCTGGCAAAAAACCCTAAGCGACTTTTATTTTCCTTTTGAAAAAACTCTTAAAGAAAAAGAAAAATCAGTCGTTAAAATTGACTTTACTGAAAAAACCGACCGAATCTGTCCGGAATGCGGAGGAATAATCATTATTCGTTTAGGACGATTTGGCAAATTTTACGCTTGCAGTAAATTTCCTAACTGTAAATTCACTGAAAATATTAAAAAGCCGGCCCTCAATGTTCCCTGCCCAAAATGCGGTTCTGAATTAGTGGAAAAAAACACTAAAAAAAGAAAAATCTTTTACGGCTGTTCCAAGTGGCCTGATTGCGACTTCGCCTTATGGGATAAACCAACCGGCGAAAAGTGCCCCAAATGCGGCTCTTTAATGGTTCAGAGCAAAACAAAAAAAATCTTCTGCTCCAACAAAGAATGCGTTAAACCTAATAAAAAAAAGAACCCTCTCCCTGATATTTAAAAAATATCTATTTTTTAAAAAGAGGGAGAAAAACCCTCTTTTTTCTTAAAAAATGATTGACGATTTAATTTTAAAATTAAAAGAAAATTTTTCTAACCCGAAATTTTTACAAGGGGTGATTGAAAAAATTCAGCGAAGTTCTCTTTCTGAAGCGATTTTTTGCCATGCTTTAAGAACCGGACTCTTGCTCAAAAACTTAGAAATGGACCAAGCCACTATTTTAGCTGGTATGCTACAAAACGTCCCGGAGATTGATCTGGCTAAAAATTTTCTACCACCTGAAATAGAAAATGATGTTTTATTTATTATCAAAAAATTTGAGCAAATCAAAGAACTTGCTTTACCTAAAAAAGAACTGAAATTAAAACCATTGGCTTCTTGGGAAAAATTATTTTTAAATGTTCAGTCGCAAAATCTGCGGCGAATGTTTTTTGCTATCTCCCAAGACCTGCGGCCGATTTTTATTATGTTAGCCAAGGGCTTGGACGAGATACTGCACCTCAACGAACTTATACCAAAAGAACTGCGCCATAAAAAATGCTTAGCCGCTTTGGAAATTTTGGCGCCTTTGGCTTATGGCTTGGGCGCAAGTGAAATAAAAGGTAAGTTGGAAGACGCGGCTTTTCCCGAACTTTTTCCGCAAGAATATCAGTGGTTGATAAATGCGGTTAAAAACGAATACAGTCAACGAGAAATATATTTAGAAACAATGAAAACAGCCACTGATAAAATTCTCCAAAAAGAAAACATTAAAGCGCTGATTATTCAAGCAAGAGCCAAACATTATTTTTCTTTATACCAAAAACTATTGCGCTATAATTTAGACATTGAAAAAATATATGATTTAGTGGCTTTACGGATAATTGTTCCTGATGTTGAGGTCTGCTATCAGGCATTAGGAGCGGTGCACAAAAGATGGGAGGCATTGCCCGGAAGAATCAAAGATTATATCAGCTCTCCAAAAGATAACGGCTATAGAGCGCTGCATACTTCGGTTGTCGGAGAAAAAAACCATTTTGTGGAGTTTCAAATTAAAACACCAGAAATGCACCAAGAGGCGGAACATGGAGCTGCCGCGCATTTAGCTTACAAAAAACATGAAAGTATAAAAACAAAAAGATATAAAAAACAATACCACTGGCTTGACCAATTAAAACAATGGCAAGAGGAAATCAAAGAACCCGGTAAGGTCGCTGAGTTTGTTAAGTCGGAATTATTTAAAGACCGCGTCTTTGTTTTTACTCCTAAAAAAGATGTGATTAACCTGCCAAAAGGCGCCACTCCCCTTGATTTTGCTTTTGCTATTCATAGCGAAATCGGCGAACATGCAGAAAGCGCCATTGCTGATGGTAAGATTATGCCGTTTAACCAACACCTAACTACCGGCCAAACTATAGAGATTATCACCAACAAAAATAAAACCCCTTCTCTTGACTGGCTGAAGTTTGTCAAAAGCAACAAGGCAAAAAACAAGATTAGGGCATTTTTAGAAAAGGCATACGGGCTTTCCCTTAAAGAAGTTAAAAAACAGCGCTCCAGAGAAAAAAGAAACTCTTTATTGGAAAAAATTTTGCCGCTACACAAAAAAGAACCAAAGATTTTGGTTGGCGGACAAAGCAGTATTATGACCCGTCTGGGCAAATGCTGTTCGCCCGAAGCCAACGACAGCTTAGCCGCATTTATCACCCAAGGCGAGGGCGCGTCGGTGCATAAAGCCAACTGCCCCAACCTAAAAGAACTGGCCGAAAAATGGCCCGAACGGGTAATCCCCGCCTCGTGGCAATAATAAAAAACATCCGATTAAATCTGCGATCGCAAGAATAAACGGGCGCTTAAAAAACTTGAATAAAGCAAAATTTATTGTAAGATGAAGCTAAGCCGCGGTGATGGAACTGGTATTCATGCACGACTCAAAATCGTGTGAGCTTGCTCATGTGGGTTCGACTCCCACCCGCGGCACTAAAATTTTATATGCCAGTCCTAAAATTATGCTACGAGAAAAATTTGCTAAAATATAATTATGAAAATTTTTAGCTAACGAATATGAATACAGAACTATTGGAAGTATTAAAAATATATAGCACTAAACCACATAAAGAATTTTCAGATAGATTAACAAACTCGTCAAAAGAAACAATAATAGCGGTATTCACGGATATCCTTACAATGTATATAAATGACAAAAATTCTTCTACTATAAGAGAATGTCTTACAGTAACAATAGCAGGATATAAGCACAGCGAAAAGAAAATAGGATTTAACGGGTTTAAACAAAATAGTATAGTCGGTGGCAAACCAATTGCTTGCGAAGCAAAGCCTAAAAATTTTAACACAGAAGATTTATTAGCGTATGAAGAAGGAATAAAAAAAACTAAACCGGCTAAATTGAATGGCGGAGGAAATTTTACGGATTACACATTTGCTAGATTAAAAAAAGATAAAAAAGAAAATCCCCACATACTTGCGAGCGGTTTTGTAGACGGAGAGCTCATTTATGTTTTAGAGTTTCCATTTAATTGCCCATCTTTTGTTAAAAGATTAAAGATTCAAATCAAAAAAAGATTTCCGAACGGAGACAAATCAGGCGAATTTTTACGAAGCGCAAATTTTACATTTGAACACTACAAAAATTATAAAGAACTGAAAGTGATTTATCTTGAGAAAGAAAAATTAGAAAAAAATAAAAAATATCTTACTAAAAAATACTACGATTTTTTATTCAAAAAATAAGCAATGAAACCAAAGAATAAAATAATTCAAGGAGATGCTCTTGATGTTTTAAAAAAAATTGACGACAATTTTATTGATTTAGGAATTACTTCACCACCTTATAATAAAGGTGAAAAACACAAAGGTTGGTTAGTAAAAAATGTTAAATACAATGTAGTAAATGACAATATTCCTGAAGAGATTTATCAAGAGCAACAAATTAGAGTATTAGATGAAATTTTTAGGATTACAAAACCAGGTGGCTCATTTTTCTATAATCATAAAACAAGATGGACACAAGGAAAAATGTTGCACCCCATTGAATGGATTCAAAAAACAAAATGGACAATCAGGCAGGAAATAATTTGGGATAGAATGATCGCGGCGAATATCAGAGGTTGGCGGTTTTGGCAAGTTGATGAAAGAATTTATTGGCTCTATAAACCGATTGACGGTAATAAAATTGGCAAAGAATTGAAATCTAAACACGCATTATTAACCTCAATCTGGCGGTTCCCGCCTGAAAGAAAGAACGGACACCCGGCACCATTTCCATTGCTTTTGCCAACAAGAATAATTTATTCTATTTTAGACGATAAAAAGGGGATAGTTTTAGATCCTTATGTTGGCAGCGGGACAACTTGTTTGGCCGCAAAATCATTAGGATTAAATTATATTGGCATAGATATTTCGAAAGAATATGTAAAGGATGCTGAAAATAGATTAAAAAACCATTTAAATTACAAAAAAATAGTAGACGAGGAAATATCTAAACATACCGTAAAAAAAACATTTGCAGATAGAAAAAATAATAATGAAAATACTGGAAAATATCGTAATGGAGTGACTTCACCACAAGCAAAACTTTTATAGAACTTGGGCTGGTTTAATAACACAGATACACGCAGGATATGTGGCGGAGGCAGTTTTTGGCAAAGGGTCCGTTTCAATGTCTGCTAAATTAGACAGTCAAGGTGCTGACATACGAGTTGAATATAAGGAACATTTTCTAAATTATCAGGTCAAGAAAACTAGTCATAGCGGAGTTATGAGCAGGAGACCTTTGCCACGAAAAAGTAAACTAAACGGTGAATCGATAGATATTAAATATGAAGTTCCGACTTGTTTATCAGATCCAAAGACGAAGAAAGGAGAATTTAGAAAACCCTATTTATTAAAATTTTTGGAAGACAAAAGAAGAAAACCATTTAAAAATGGATTTGTCGTTTTTACTCCTTATGCTTTTGAGCAAAAGAAAAAGGAAATAGACAAAACTCTAAAATAATTTCGCAACTATTTTTTTAGTGTCTATCATTCTTTCTGCCAATCTTACATAATCTGGATTGATTTCAAAACCAATATACGATTGCCCTAATTCTTTTGCCGCCGCACACTCCGAACCAGTGCCAACAAAAGGCACTAATACAACGCCATCTTTTTTTGGCATAGCAGATTTTATCAATTTACGCGACAGTTCGAATGGTTTTTGTGTCGGGTGCTTCATTATCTCGTGCTTTTTGTGTTTTTTTAATTCTCTCGGCTGAAAGACATCGTCGCAGGTTTTACACAAAAACCATCTTTCAATCATTCCAGCGCCCCCAGCAAGCGCCGGAATTTTTATAACATCACGAGGCAACGCCCCGCCCTCATGAGCGTTATAAATTGTTTTTTTGCCATTTTTACCAAACCTACTGAGTGTCCCTGCCCTCACTTTCCCAGCGGCTCCATTTAAAAATCCTTCCGTGTATGGCTCTCTAACATCGTCCCTGTTAAAAACCGGCTTGTCTTTCCACGCACAGATGATCGCCTCGTGGCTTCTCTGCCAGAAATTTAATGAAGCAACATTTTTATTTGTGTAATGCCAAATGAGCCACCTTTTGTTGATTGGAATCTCCACTGACAGATAAGCCAATTTCGCTAAAGCCGTAAATAAACATCGTCCCGCTCGGCTTCATCACGCGAATACATTCATTTATCCACTCTTTGCACCAAGCGACATACTCGCTCAATTCTCGTTTGTCGTGATTATTGCCAAAATCCTTACCTATGTTATAGGGCGGATCAATTACTATCACATCACAACTTTCATCGGGCAATTTCTTAAGCTCTGCAAGCGCGTCGCCCAAAATTATTTTATTTAACGGAAGTGTTTTATTTCTTTTTAATAAGGTGGTCGCTAAAAAATCTCGCGCCTGTAGCTCCAAATCGTTTTGTATAACATCAATAACAATGCCTTGAATTTTTATGTCCCTATCTCTTCGTATAATAATTGGCTCATAAGCGCTATTAGCCGGTTGAAGTCGGATTTGATTGCGTTCTTTATAAAATTTTTTGAGTGTTGCTTCGTAATTATCTATTAGAGCGACGACTCTTTGGCCATTATCGGCGACTTCTTGTTGTTTTACTAAAACAATATCGCCGTCTTTTATATTTTCATCAACCATACTATTGCCACTTACGCGCAACGCGTAAAAGTCGCCATTCTTTGGTAATTTTGATTTGGCTACGGCTATAAATTCATTTTGGCTAATCGCCTCTATCGGCTCGCCGGCGGCGATAATTCCCGAGAGAAGTATTTTAACTAATGGCTCTTTTTCGGAAATACTAATTATCCGCGCCTTATTTTCTAAATACCCGGCTTTTTTCAAATTAGAAATATGAAAATGAGCCGTTGAAACGGAAGCATGCTTAAGTTTTCTTTGAATTTTCTCAAGAGATGGGGCATACCCGTTCTTTTTTGAATATTATTTTACAAAGTCGTACACTTCTTTTTGCTTTTTAGTAATCATATATTTGACTATTATTCTATGCTTCAGATATAATAGAAAAAAAATAGAAAATCAAACGAAGTTATCCACAATATGATACGAAGATACAAACAAAATAAAATTAAAGAATACCAACGTTGGGCAGTTTATGTGCATGAAAATCAGGGCTATTTGGGCAGATCCGTAATTGCTTGTAAACGGCCCGAGGCCGATGATTTAGCCAATGCCACCCAAGAAGAATTGCTGGAATTTCTACAAATTATCCGCGAATTAAAAAACGCTTTACAGAAAACGTTTCAAACCGACTGGTTTAATTATTCTTTTCTGGGCAACGAGTGGCGGCATTTGCACTGCCACCTTATCCCCCGCTATCAAACTGAACGAATTTTTGAGGGCATTGTCTTCAAAGACGAACTCTGGGGACATAACTATAAAACCGACAACAGAGATTCTTCACTATCGCTCAGAATGACACATCTTGGGCTATTTCGTAATTCAAAGATTATATACTTCTAAATATCTTTCTGGGTAAAAAGTGAACCGCCAGGGCAATTAAAATTCCCAAAGACATACCAGCCAGAACATCGGAAGGCCAATGCAATCCGCAGAACACCCGGGCCGCGCTGATTAAAACAGCGCCGAGCACAAACCAAAAGCCGGCTTTTTTGTTATAAAAACAAACAACAACGGCTAAAGCAAAAAAAACAGCCGCGTGGGTTGAAGGAAAAGCCGGATTGGCTGCGTGCGGTAAAATGGCTTGGAAATCACCGGCAGCAAAAGGCCGGGGCCTGGCTGTTAAAAAACTAATGGCTCCAGTCAATAGCCAAGCCAAGCCCAAAGAAACCACTCCTTCAAGAAAGGGCCACCAGTACTTATGAAAATCTTTTAATAAAAATAAAAGAAAAACCCCCCCTAAAATAAAAGGCAAATAGTGAGCAAAAAAAATAGCTGAAGCATCTAACCAAAGATATTTAAAAACCCAGCCGTTAAGATTTTTCATTAACCAAAATTCAGAAAACATAAATTTTGAAGCGGGGACATGCCCCTCTTAATTTGAAAAAAGCATCTATAAAAGTTTTTAAGAGGTCTATCCCCTGTTTGAGCGTAAGAATTGAGACATTTTTTTGATGTCGCCCGGATTGCCAAAGTCAAGCCAATAATCCTGCAACCATTTTACTTTGACTTTTCCTTCTTGGGCCAATAAAGTAATCGCATCGGTTAACTCATACTCGCCTCGCGGAGAAAGTTTTACTTGGGAAATTTTATTAAAAACCGCTGGTGTAAACTTATAAATGCCTTTATTAACTAAATTACCCACGAATTCTTTGGGTTTCTCAATAATCTTTTTCAATTTATTTCCCTCGGTAATCAAAACGCCGTATTTCTCCGGATGCTCGCTTTCCGAGGCACCCACATAAATATAGTCGTCATCAATGTTCATTGCTTTTAAATCCCGCACTGAAAAAAGATTGTCGCCATAGATAGAAATAAAGTTTTCATCGCCGACTAAGTCCTTGACGCACTTGAGCGGACACAAAGTGCCATATTCTTTTTCTTTTGGGCCTAAAATTTCAAATTGGTTTACTATTGTTGCTTTATATCCATAATCTTTTAAAAATTTTTCCATTAAATCAGCTCTAAAACCAATAACCAAAATCAAGTCCTTATAGCCAGCCATTAAAAGATTATCAATTAAATAAGATAAAAACGGCTTTTTTTTAACACAGATCAAGTGTTTTGACTTATTTTTGCTTAAATGCTTCATTCTGGTGCCTTGACCAGCTGCGGCAATTACAACTTTAGTAATCATAATTTTTAATTTTTAATTTTTAATCAATTTTCGATATCAAATGAATAAATTTTCAAACGAAACCAAAAATGATTAAAAATAAAAAAGAAAATCAGATGACGAAATTTATTAGTTTATTCTTAATAAAAACAACCTTTTTAATTTGTTTATTTTCCAACCACTTGGAAATTTTTTGGTCCTTCTTAACCAGCTCTAAAATTTCATCTTGTTCAACGTCTCTTTCAACTTCCAAAGCGCCCCGCACTTTGCCGTTTATTTGCACAATTAAATTTATTTTTTCGTCTTGAATCAAACTTTTATCATATCCTGGCCATTTTTGCAAAAATATGCTTTGTTCTTCGCCCTGCTTGATTCTTGATTCTTGATTCTTGATTCCATTGTATAATTCTTCAGCTAAATGCGGAGCAAACGGCGCTAAAATCAGCAAAAACTTTTCAAAAATATCAGCGGTAATTTCTTCCTCTTTTTCCATTTCATTAACCAAAATCATTAACGCGGAAATTGCCGTATTAAACTTCATTGCCTCAATATCCTCACTGATTTTTTTTATTGTTCTATGCAAAAGTTTTTCTAAGTTCGCACAGCCGTCACCCTGAAGCGTTAGCCGAAGGGTCTCATTCTTTTGAGATCCTTCGCCTACTGGCTCAGGATGACAGTTTGTATTCAGGATAACACTTTGTGCCACCTTGAAAACTCTATCTAAAAATCTCTTCGCACCTTTGACGCCTTGCGTGTCCCAGTCAATCGCCTGCTCAAATGGCCCCATAAACATTTCATAAAGCCGCAGAGTGTCAGCGCCGTATTGCTTTATCACATCGTCCGGATTTATGACATTGCCTTTTGATTTTGACATTTTTACTCCGCCTTCAGCTAAAATCATTCCATGACTGGTTCGTTTTTTATAGGGCTCGGGCCCCAACTCTTTGGGCACTTCGCCAATATCCCACAAAAACTTGTAAACAAACCGCGAATAAAACAAATGCAAAGTAGTGTGCTCCATTCCGCCGTTATACCAACCAACCGGCATCCAATATTTTAATAATTCAGGCGAAGCAAATTGTTTGTCATTATGCGGGTCGCAATAGCGCATAAAGTACCAATTAGAGCCAGCCCAATTAGGCATAACATCGGTTTCTCTTTTGGCAAGGCCGCCGCATTTCGGACATTTAGTATTAACCCAATCTTCTGCTTTCGCTAAAGGCGACTCGCCTGTTTCGGTTGGCTTATACTTTTCAACATTAGGCAACTCAACCGGCAAATTATTTTCCGGCACCGCGATCCACCCCGGATTTAAAATTTCTCCTTGATTAAATTCCTGTTTTGAATTTTGAGAATTGTAATTTTGGATTTGTTTAGGATTTAGGATTTCGGATTTAGGATTTCCCATTAGTTTTTTATAGCATTCGCTACAAAAAACTAATGGGATAGGTTCTCCCCAGTATCTTTGGCGCGAAAACACCCAGTCCCTTAATTTATAATTTACTTGTTTTTTCGCCAAACCCTTTTCTGCCAGCCATTGCCCAATTTTTTCTCTTGCTTCCTGTGAATTCAACCCATTAAATTCTCCGGAATTAACCATCACTCCTTCGCCCTCGTAGGGGAGCCGAGCAACTTCCTCTGGAAGTTGCTCGGCTCCTTCCAGAGCCCTTATTACTTCAACAACCGGCAGGTTATACTTTTTAGCGAATTGGAAATCTCTTCTGTCGTGGCCGGGAACTGCCATAATAGCTCCTGTTCCATAGCTCGCTAAAACATAATCGGCCACAAAAATCGGAGTTTCTTGGCCATTAGCCGGGTTAATTGCCATAACTCCCTCTATTTTTACACCGGTTTTATCTTTGACATCAGCTAATCTATCTCTTTCACTTTTCTTTTTCGCTTTCTCTACATATACCTCAACCTCCTCATAATTCTTAATTCCTAATTCTTGATTCTTTATTATTTCATGCTCCGGCGCCACCACCAAATAAGTACAACCAAAAATCGTATCCACCCTCGTTGTAAAAACCTTGATTCCTAATTCTTGATTCTTAATTCTGAAATCTATCTCCCAGCCCTCGCTCTTGCCAATCCATTCCTTTTGCTGAATTTTCACTCTTTCAGGAAAATCAACTAGTCCTAAATCGTCAATCAACCGTTGAGCATACTCGGTTATCTTTATCAACCATTGATCTTTCTCTCTTTTTTCAATCTCTCCGCCGCATCTCTCGCATTTGCCGTCAACCACCTCCTCATTAGCTAAGCCGATTTTGCAACTTAAGCACCAATTTATGGGTATTTTCGCTTTATAAGCTAATCCCCTTTCAAAAAGTTTCAAAAAGAGCCACTGAGTCCATTTATAATAATTTGGGTCAGTGGTGTTGACTTCTCTTTGCCAATCAAAAGACAGGCCCAACGACTTTTCCTGCGTTTTAAATGTTTCTATACTTTGTTTAGTGGTGATTGAAGGATGAATACCGGTTTTTATAGCGTAATTCTCCGAAGGCAAGCCAAAAGCATCCCAGCCCATTGGAAACAAAACATTATAGCCCTGCATTCTGCGCTTTCTGGCAATAATATCCATTGCCGTATACGACCGGCAATGACCCACATGGAGCCCGGTACCCGAAGGATAGGGAAACTCAACCAATAAAAAAAATTTGGGCTTTTTTGAAAAATCCTCGGCTCTGAAAAGCTTTTTCTCTTCCCAAAATTTCTGCCACTTGGGCTCAATTTGTTCTGGATTGTATTGTTGTTCTGGCATATTCTATAAATTGTCCCAGTGTTTTTTACTAATATCGGCTTGACGCAAAATTTCGCAAACTAAACCAGCACTCACATCTCCCTGGTGCTTGTTGGGTATATGTATTTTCAAACTATTTTTAACCATAAATAAATAACGGCCTCCGCTGTAAGGGCCGTCAAAGCCGAGTTTCCTAAAATTCTGCACTAATTTTTTCCAGCTAATACTCTTAGGCATAAGCGGGAAAATTCGTCTTTATCTTTATTTTTGCGCCGTTTTCAATTAAAAAATCAGGGATATTTTCTCCATCCCGTAATTTCAGAATAAGCCATTCCTCTAAAACTTCTCTTAATTCCTCTCGGCATCGCTCCAAGGTTTTAGCCGAAGCCCAAACGCCCTTTAAGCCGGGAATTTCGCCAAAATAACTACCATTGTCAATAATTTTGTATCTTGCCTTATTCAATTTTTGCGCGATAAATGCAGAAATCATAAACCATTTTTTTATTATATCCCCGTGTTATTAAAAGTCAATTATAAATGTTGACGCAACCAGTTTATCATACAACCCCCAGGGGGTTGTAAATTTTTAATAAATTTTTTGAACTATAATTTTTTCAGCGCTTTTTTCAACCGCGAAATCACTATTTTATCGCCCATCACCCGCATTATTTCGTAAAGATTAGGGGTTTCGGTTTTGCCGGTTAAAAACACCCGTAAAACCTTGGCCACATCGGCCACATAACCTTTATACTTATCAGGGGCTTGCTTGAATGTTTTTAAATCAGCCGCATAGCCCAAGTCAACAGCGATATTTTTTAGCTTGCCAAACCACTCTTCCTGGCTGTCTTTCTCATTATAAAATTCTAAAAATTTATCCAAAACCGCCTTCACTTCGGCCGGACCAATTCTCGGCAATAATTTGGGCCAAACCAGTTCTGTTTTTTCAAAAATCACATCGTAAAAATAACCGATTTCGCTTCTTAAATCCGACCATTTGGCAATGTCTTTTCTTTGGTGAGCCCCGCCTCTTTCAATGTTAAAAATCTTCTCCAGATAATTATTATCCTTAGCCATTTCTTTAGCCAATTCGCTATCTATTGACGAAGATGACATTGAGGAAGATGGAGACGACGATCCAGAAGAGGATAAAGACGCCAAAGACGCTTTGGCCGCATCAGGAGCGCTCATTTTGGCGATGAGATTTTTGCTGATGTCTTGCAGTTTTACTAAATCAAATAAAGCTCCGCTTTGATTAATCTTTTCCAGGCGTAAAACAAACTGGCGATTATCCGCCTCTGAGTTGACTTTTCGCCAATCCTCAAAATCAGAATTAGCTAAGTTGAGTAAATATTCAATTATCGCCTCTTGGGGATAGCCATCTTTCTCGTAATACTCTATATTGGCTTCGGGGTCTTTTCTTTTGCTTAATTTTCTACGAGATACCCCATCGGTTTTCTGGATAGGTGAAATATGACCAAAAAGCGGAGCTGACCAGCCCAAAGCCGCAAAAATCTGCAAATGCAAAGGAAGGGAGGAAAACCACTCATCTCCCCGCAAGATATGGGTAGTTCTCATAAAATGGTCGTCAACCACATGGGCAAAATGATAAGTAGGCAAGCCATCGGACTTCAGCAAAACCACATCCAAATCATTCTCCGGTAAATTTTTTTCTCCTTTTATTAAATCCTGAACCGTAATTTTATTTAAAAAATTCCCAGCCGACCTAAAACGAATGGCAAAGGGCTGGGCTTTACCAATCAACCTATTGACCTCCTTTGTTGAAAAATTGCGGCATTGCGCCCATTCACCGTAATAACCCGGCCGTACTTTTTTAATACCCTGCGCTTTAGCAACCCGCTCTAATTCTTCAACCGAACAGAAACAAGGATAAGCTATACCCTGCTCAATCATATATTTAGCTACGGCCTGATATATCTCCTTCCTTTGACTTTGCCGATAAGGCCCATAATTGCCAATCTCTTTTTCTATCTCAACCTCGCCTTCATCAATTTTAATGCCGTATTGAAGCAATGAATTTATAATCATCTCTACCGCTCCTTCAACCTCTCTTTTTTTGTCGGTGTCTTCTATACGTAAATAAAAAACCCCTTTATTTTGTTTATTTTGATGGGCAAAACGTTCAGAAATTAAAGCGGCAAAAATTCCACCAATATGCATAAAGCCAGTAGGGCTGGGCGCCACTCGTGTAACCGGAGTATCAGACGGCAAATTTCTGAGCGGATACTTTTTCTCTAAATCCGCGATGGTCAATTTAATATTGGGAAATAATTTTTCCGCGATTATTTTTATATCATCCATATATTTACTCTATTCTATCATATTTGAAATAGTTTTTTAGCATTTTCCGTCGTAACTCGGACAATCTCTTCAAGCGGCTCATTTCTAATTTCCGCAATTCGTTGGGCAACATACTTAACATTGACCGGTTCGTTTCTTTGCCCGCCCAAAGCTGGTGGTGTTAAAAACGGACAATCAGTTTCAATTAGTATTTTTCCTAAAGGTATTTTTTTCATTACCTCATCTAAATCCATTTTAAAAATAATCCCATTAAAGCCCAAATACAACCCCATATCCAGATATTTTTGCGCCTGCCCCCTATTCCCTGTGAAACAATGCACCACCCCGTTAATGTGTAATTTTTGTGCGTACGCATAAAAATTACACATTATTTCTATGATTTCGTTATGCGCCTTTCGGCAATGCAATATCACAGGCAAACCCAGCTCTTTTGCCAAATCTAATTGCACTAAAAAAACTTCTTTTTGCTTTTCTTTAAAAATTTTAGCTTTCCCCTTCCCTTTTGGCTCGTTCCAATAGTCCAACCCAATCTCGCCGACCGCCACCACTCCTTTTTCTTTTGCCAATTTTCTGTATTTTTCAATATCTAATTCTTCCAAACGGTCTTCGTCTGCCTGGCTTAAATCAATAACGCAATTTATCGGGTGCAAGCCAACCGAAGCAAAAACGCCCCGCTCATAGCACTGAGCGATCTCCACTGCTAATTTTGAAGTTTTGTAATTTGAACTGACGTTTATCATCCAAACATCCTGCTCTAAGCTTCTTTTTATAACCTCACTTCTATCATTGTCAAATGCTTTGAAATTTAAATGGGCGTGAGTATCAATAAACATAGCGCAAACCCTATGACAAGTAAGAACGATCGTTCTTACTTGTCATAGAGATTTAGATGTTTATACTACCTCCTTAAGATAACATTGTTCGCAATAAACAATCTCCGGCCTGTCGGGAGCATAAGATGTCTCAAAGGTATGGGGGCAGGGCTTGTCTCCGTGATCATGAGTAGCTGTGTTTTGATAAACTTGGATAGGGGTCAGACCCCTATCCGCTTGGCTAGTTTTGCCAGCACACTGGCACTGGCGCTTCCAGAGCTTAAGAGGATTTCGTTGTTTGAGCCGAGCATAATGGCGGCAGTTGGGGCAGAGACGGGGTAGGGGTAAATTCATCCGACGGTAGAAAGCAAGCTCTTCGGGAATTATCTTGAATGCCTCGGTGCAGTTGGTAGTCGGTAGTTGGTAGTCGGTAGTTGGCACACTGAATTACTTTGCCGATAATATCATCTGGGACATCTTTAATATGGTCGGGCAGTTCGTCTGTTTTAATGTCTATTTGGTAATTCCTTGGCTCTGGGTCTTTCCAAGAGTATCCCTGCTCTATTACTTGCTCTTTGGTTAAGGGAAAATAATCTTGGGCGATTGTTTCATTGTAGCAGAAGGGAGAAAGTTCGGGCGGAAAAAACTCGCCATAACGATAGATAATTTCTCTTGTTTTGGATTTTGAATTTTGAACATTTGAATTTGTTTCGGATTTCGGATTTAGAATTTCGGATTTTCTTGAAATATAGGGCATCTCGTTCATATGCTGGATTATCTTGGGGAT
>Ga0066637_10000617_pt1 | contig 21974 bp, 22 predicted proteins | sample CryGeyCG2014_020_FD_62737 | JGI IMG/M metagenome (GOLD analysis project Ga0066637, IMG submission 62737) | Groundwater microbial communities from aquifer - Crystal Geyser CG08_land_8/20/14_0.20 | ecosystem: Environmental > Aquatic > Deep subsurface > Groundwater | place: USA: Utah: Grand County...
TACCTCGCCAACAGTCTTGGCGCGGATTTTTAAAGACACAAGCTTAGTTTTTCCTATAAGTTTATTTTTTCGAAAGCATTCCAGTTGATCACCAAGATTTATTTTTCCTTTTATAACGGAGACTCCAAAGATTTTTTCCCCTTCAATAATAAAGTTCGCTATGATCCGAGCTTCACCTTTAAGATTCTTTTCTTTTTCCTCTTTTTCTTTAATCAGATTAGCCACTTCATTAAGTTCGTCCAGTAACTCATAAATTATCTGATAGGATTTAATAATCACTTTTTCCTGTTTGGCCAGATCCTCTGCTTCAGCACTGGTTTTAACCGTATAACCAATAATGATTGATTTGGTCGCTTTGGCTAAAAAAATATCGGATTTATTAATTTCCCCGACGGCTAAAAGAACAATATCAAGATTAACATTGTCTTTTAAAGAATTTTTTAACGCTTCAACACTACCTTGCGAATCGGCCTTAATAATAGCAGCCAGTTTTTTTTCAATGACCGGTGTTTTCAAAACGTCCTCTAAGGTCAATGCTTTTTGGGTAATTGGTAATTGGTCATTGGTTATTGTTTGATCATTATTTGGAATTGATGATTGCGTTTTAATCATTGCTCCAACTTCCGGCATGTCATTAAATCCTAGGATTTCAAAAGGGCTGGAAGGCAATACTTGAGTAACACTTTTTCCGAGATCATTAATCAACGACTTAACTTTTATTTTTTGATCATTAACAAAAAGAGTGTCAGCTATTTTTATCGTACCATCTTTGATAATAACACTGGCAACAATTCCCCGTCGGTCTTTTTTTGTTTCAATAATATAGGCTAAAACTGGGTTTTTTTCGTCATAGTTAAGTTTTAAATCAGAGGCAATAAATAGAATAGTTTCTAAAAGTTCATTAATACCTTTACCGGTTTTGGCGGAAACTAAAGCCACCGGAACCGCTCCTCCTTTACCTTCAGTCATTACTTCATATTTCAAAAGATCGTTTTTGACTTTTTCCGGATTAGTCTCAGGTAGATCAATTTTGTTAATAACAACGATAAAAGGGATTTTAGCGGCCTTGATATGAGAAATAGATTCAGCCGTTTGAGGCATGACGGAATCTTTTCCGTCGATTAGGAGTAGTGCAATGTCTGCTACATTGGCGCCCCGGGCGCGCAGTTTGGTAAAAGCTTCATGGCCGGGAGTATCAATAAAGGTAATTTTATTGGTTTTATAATCTTTAAACTCAGTCGTGATTTCATAGGCGCCGATTTTCTGGGTAATCCCGCCGTATTCATGATCGGTAATGTTACTTTTTCTAATATAGTCCAAAAGAGTAGTTTTTCCGTGATCAACATGACCTAAGATGGCTACAATCGGGGGACGAGTATTCATAGAATTATGCCTTTGGTTTTTCTTTACTAACTTTATTTTCAGAAGTGACTTCAGGAGTAGCGATTGATTCTTTTGGCTTTGTTTGCACAATGTCTATTTCAAAATCAGTCAATCTTGAAGCTAGGTTAACATTGATTCCGCCTTTACCTATAGCTAAAGGGGCTTCTTTTTCTTCCACTGTTACCTTAGCTCTTTTGCCAGTTTTATCAATCTCAACTGAAGTAATTTTAGCTGGTGATAAGGCGGCGATTAAAAATAATTTTTCATCTTTATTCCATTGAATAATATCAATTTTTTCTCCTCCGCCCAATTCTTCAATGACAGTCTGAACCCGAACGCCTTTTTGACCAACGCAAGCACCAACTGGGTCAACTCCGGATTGGGTTGAAGTAACAGCAATTTTAGTTCGTTCACCCGGTTCGCGGACTACTTTTTTAATTTCGACGGTGCCATTGGCTATTTCCGGTACTTCCCGTTTAAACAACTCTTCAATTAACTTAGGATGAGAGTGAGAAACTATAATTCTGGGATTGTCAAATTTATCATTGGAGATTTCTTTGAGATAAACAATCAGATTATCGTTAACTTTATATTGATAATTATTCATCTGTTCTTCTTTGGGGAGAATAGCTTCGGCTTTACCAATGTCAACTGAGGCGCTATAGCCGTCGTAACGAATGATTCGACCTTTGACAACTGTTCCAACTTGAGATTGATAATGAGCCGCCACGGTTTTTTTCTCGGCTTCTCTGATTTTTTGTAAAATGACTTGTTTAGCAGTTTGAGCGGCAATGCGTCCAAATCCCGGAGGAGTTATATCTTTGTCATTCTCGAATATTTTTGTTTCGCCGGTATCTTTATTAACAGTAGCTTTAATCTCTTCAATTTTTTCCGGGTATTCTTTTTTATAAGCGGCCACAATTGCAAGTTCAATCGAAGAGAGAACATCGCTAACCAAGATACCTCTTTCGGTGGCTACCTGGTTTAAAGCTAAAGAAAACTCACTTTTGATTATGGTCATATAAATTATTTTTGTTAAATCTATTTTTTTATGGACGAGCCCTTAGGAGCAACTGCAGCTTCTTTTTTAGCTGGAGCGGCAGCGGCTTCCTCTGTTGGCGTAATAGCTTCAACTGTTTGATCTGGGGCTGCCTCAGTGATAATCTCAGGAGCAGCCACAGCCGTCTCCGGAATAATACTTTCTTCTTTATGAGCAATGACGGCGACGACGACTTTTTCCGCCGGAGTTTTTATCTCATATTTGTCAGATTTTTTCAGATCAACTACTTTGATTTCCTGACCGATTTCCTTAATAACGGAAATATCAACTTCAATATATGACGGAATATCTTCAGGTAAAGCCTCGATCAGCAAAGTATCTGATTGAACAAGAAGGACGCCGCCTTTTTGAGAAACCGCTTCAGATACTCCGATGGTTTTAACCGGAACGGCTGTTTCGATTTTTTTAGAAAGATCAATTTTTCTAAAATCAATATGAAGCAAAGAACCTGATACCGGATGTTTTTGAATAGTTTTAATTAAGACGGGGATATTATCTTTATCTAACGATAGGTAAACAACGCCAGTTTCACCAACTTTTTTATAGGTTTTAACTAAATCTTTATGCGTAACAGACACCGATTGGGATTTAAAGTCCGGACCATATACGTTACCAGGCACTAATCCCAGTTTACGAATCTTATTTAATTTTTTACCAAAAACTTGTCGTAACTCTACTTTAAGAGACACTTTTTCTGAAGAATTAGCTGATTTTTTGTTTTTCATATAATTTTTATAAAATTTATAATGTTTATAACGATTATTTACTCCCTGTTTAACTCAATAAGAAAAATTTTATCGGTTGATAAACTGGTATTATAGACGATTTGATTATCTTTAACAACGGGAGAAAAATTTTGATTAAGTACGGAAATGTTTTTGTCTAACTGATACTCTAATATCAGGTCGGAATTTTTGGCGCCAATTTGTTTTTGAACAATTAGCTGATAGATACTTCTTCTTTTTTTCAAAGGTTCATTTAGTTGATAATTAATTTTTATCTCAACGGTTTTTCCCGGTGCCAGTTCAAAAAAAAAGCCTATTAGTTTGTACCGATCGTCTATTTGATCAACGTCCTCAACTAAGACACCGTCTTTGGTGATTTGATTGAGAGTAGAGTTTAAAGGCAGAAGAATCTGAAAATAATTGCGGTAATATCCGGTTGGGAAAACTTCTGCCGGCGACTCGTTTTTATACTGAAGAGAAAAAAAATGAGTGATTTTTCCTTGAGAGTCGATATTAACTTTTAAATTGACAAAACGGTTAATGAAAAAATTAGCTTTATTGGCACCAACATTGGCGTCATAGGGGAAGACATAATCGGTAATGCAATTTTCTGATAAAGTGCATTTGGGATCAATGACCCGGCCGGACCAAAAAGATGAGTCAAAAAACGATTGCAGATTTTGATCTTCCAAAAAAACGGTAATCTGTTTTTCATCAAGGGATTTTTTTATTTGAGAAAATAAAGTTTTGACATTAACGGTATTGAAATTATTTTGTAACTGCCTAACTAAAGAGGATAAAAATGTTTTTTTTTGAATCGAACCCGGAAAAAAATTTTTTTCCACATAAAATTGAGTTTTTAAATAAAAATTTTTAGCATTAATATATTCCTTAAAATCAGGTAGATATAGGTCATTAAAAGCATAAAGAATATTTTCAACGGCAGTGGTTGTAAATAGAATTCCGCCGGAAAAATCAGTCATTTTCATTTCTTTTTCCAGAAAAAATAAGGCTTTTTGATAGTTAGTAAAAAAATCAGGTGAAAAATTTGAATCTCTAAAAAACCAATGAGGAACACTAAGATATTTAGCAATTGGTTTTGGCGGATCAAGGTGAACGGTCAGCTGGCCATCGGCATCATAGATATCATAAACCTTAATATTGCTAATATTATAATTACCAATTTCAAAAATGCCGAATGATCCGATAAAACCTCCACCGGGGCGTAACTCCATATTGTTGGCAAAAAAGATAACGTATTTTTTTGGTTTTTTTTCTGTAATAACATCCTGAAAATAATTGATAACTTTTTTGGCTTTTTGCAAGCTATCAGCCAGCTCGAGTAACTGTTTTTTTATTGACTCAAAATAATTATTTGATATTGGTATTTTTTGAGCAATAATATTAAGTTCTTCCTGAATATTGGCCAAATTAATTTTTGTTTTTTCAATCCTTAAAATCAAAATAGTTTTTTGTTCAGTTGTTTTTTCTGGTTGAAAGAAGAAATCTTCCAAGCCCTTGAAATTCTCCAACAACAATTCAGTTTGTCTGACAATCGTCAGGCTTTTCTCATTAATATCAATCAGATTGTCAGGCAAGATAGCAATTCCAAATAGTAGATAACTGGGACGGACGATTGAATATAATTTTTTAGAAATTTCATTGATTGATGACGAATTATTAATATCTTTAAAAGAATTTTTTTTTAGAGCTAAATAATTTTGGTAATTGAGAAAAAGTGATAGGAAAAGAAAAGGAATAAAAGCGAGATGTAATATAATAACGGAGAATAGTAACAAAAGAATTAAATTTTTTTTGGTAATAAATTTTTTGTAATTATGAGTTAGTTCCGGTATCGAATTTAATTTATTTTTTACTAATTGAGATAAGTTTAAGTTGAGGTTTATTTCATTACTTTTAGAAAAAGCAAACCAAAGAATCTTATCGATTTCATTTTTTTCCAGTAGATCACCGTTAACAGTAATAATTTTTATATTTTTTGGCGGATTTTTTATATTGATCTGACGGTTTTTTCCCCCGAAAAAGATATAAACAAAAAGACTTTCTTTATTGTTACCAATTTTTTCTAAAGATATAGATTCATTAATGATAAAAATATAATGAAATATTTTGATAATTTTTGGAATAAAGGGGGAATAAAAAGGACTAACGGAAACTTTTTTTAACTCATTTTTTAAAAGAGAAATAAATAAATAGTTTTTTTTGGAAACAATCAAAGCCTTTTGTTTTTCTTCAATTATTTCAGTTCTTAGTTTCATACCTTTATTGTATAATTTCTCCTATGAGAAAAAAGGCACTAATTGTTAGATATAAGGAAATTCAAGAGGCGGAAATTTTTTTTGAAAACAAAAAAACGGTTTTAGTCGGCGGATGTTTTGATTTGATCCATTTTGGCCATTTGAAGTTTCTTGAAAAGGCCAAAGAGCAAGGTGATTTTTTAATTGTTGCTTTAGAGTCGGATGAGTTTATCAAAAAATATAAAAAAAAACTACCGGTTCATCGGCAATTAGAAAGAGCCGAGATTTTATCTAACTTAAACATGATTGATTTGATTATTCTTCTCCCCTTGTTTGAGACAAATAATGATTATTTTGATCTGGTAAAAAAAATTTCTCCGCGTATAATTGCGGTTACTGTTGGTGACCAACAATTAAAAAATAAAAAGAAACAGGCCTTGGAAGTTGGCGCTGAAGTTAGAGAGGTTGTCACTAACTTAAAAAATTTTTCTACAAGAAATATTGCCAAGGTTTTTAATTTATAAAAAATAAAATATGAAATTATTGTTGATGATTGAATTATCAGATAAAACAAAAAAAGAAATCACTGATCAACTATCAGATTTAAAAAAAACCTATCCTCAGTTTCAGTGGGAACCGGTTGAAAATTATAATATCTTAGTCCATTCATTCGGGGAATTTTCTGACCCCAAAGCGACTATTAGTAAATTGGAAATAGCTTTATTTGATAAAAAAATATTTTATTTTTATGCATACGAAGTTAATTTAAAAATTCAAAATAAAATTACTTTATACCTTGATTTTAGAAGGGAAAAGAAAGTGGAAAGAATCAGTAAAAGCATTAAAGAAGAATTCCAAATAGTTCAAGGCTCAGAAAAATACGTACCACGTTTAATCCTCGCTAATTATAAAATCCCTTCAAAACAGCAGTATTTTGTCATTAAAAAACGCCTAGCAAATTTGGAAATTGACCTTTCTTTTAAAATAAATAAATTAAGTTTGTTTGAGGGTAATAAAAAAATTTATATGTTTAAACTGCTTTAACCCGCCTTTGTTAAAACTACGACGAGGCGAAGAAAAACCCCGCCACATAGGGCGGGGTTATACATACCTTATTTAAATAAAATATTATGCTGAACCAATTCTATACATACCAGTGCCGCAGACTGGGCATTTGCCTTTCATCGCTGGTTTACCATTTTTCATGGTGACTTTTTCCGGATTAGCTACATCTCTTTTAGTTCGGCATTTGACGCAATACATTGATACCATATTTTTAATTCACCCCCTTTGTAAAAAAATTCTAAATTATAAATTTCAAGTTCCAAACAAACTTGTCATCCCCTCCCCCGACGAAACTCGGGGGCAGGCTCCGGAGGGGATCCAGACGGATGGATTCCCACCTTCGCGGGAATGACAACTAATTAGAATTTAAAATTTAATATTTATTTGTGATTTGTAATTTAGTATTTAGAATTTCTATCTAATCAGCTTAGCAAAATACAAAGAAATTTCAAGACCAATAATCAAAGTGATTAAAATTAAACTTTTTTTCAGGTCGGAAAAAAAATATTGATTTAAGGGTGAAATTTCTATTTCTTGGTTTGCAGTAGGCTTTGGTATGGGAGACGGAGACATCAATGGAGTTGCAAAAGTATCCGCGTGTCTATTTTCCAATAAACGAATTTTTCTGTGATAAAGAGCCAATAACTTTTCTTTCTTCGTCTTTTTAGGCATACGTCATACACGATAGCATATCAAAAATCAAAAATCAACCATGAACTAGAATATAAATAAATACAAATAAATATGATTGACAGTTTTTGTACAAAACTATAGAATGTACTTGATGGTATTATATATAATCGGAGTCATTTTTTTTATTTGGCTGGTTTTTTTGACGGGGATAGTTTTAAAGACAAAAGCCCACTATAATAATTTGATTTCTAAGACAAGAAAACAGAAGATTGATGAAATTTTGGATGAATTATTGATGATTGAAAGACAAACAAAAGAAGAATTAGAAATAGTCAAAAAAGAATTGCGTAAAGAGATAAAAACATCAACTCTTCATATTCAAAAGGTTGGCTTAGTTAGATTTAATCCTTTTGAAAGGACGGGTGGAGAAAAAAGTTTTGTTATCTCTTTTTTAAACCATGAAAATAGTGGTATAGTTATAAATTTCATACATACTCGTGACGGTTTAAGAGTTTATAGTAAAAAAGTTAAAGACGGGAAGGGTGAAGAGTATAGTTTATCCGAAGAAGAAGAAAAAGCCATCGAGAACAGCAATTAAAAATTGTCCAAAATCTTTATGATCAATAAAAAAATAGCCTACCTGATTGTTTTTGTTTTATTTGTTTTTTCGACGATGACTACTTATTCTTTTTTTTCGACTGAAAATGGTCAATTTTTTTTGTCACCAATTAGTTATCAAGCTCCTAAGTCGGAAAATGGAATAAGTGAAACGATCGCCGTTAGTGAACCAAGAACCGAAGAATGTCCTTTAAATGGTCAACTTTTAAGCAGAACTCAAAAAAATACTTGGGAAAGTCGTCGTCCTTTAGGCATTATGATTGAAAATCATAAAGAGGCCAGACCGCAATCAGGTTTATCCTCGGCTGACGTTGTTTATGAAGCAGTGGCTGAAGGAGGAATAACCAGATTTTTAGCAATATTCTACTGTCAAGATGCCCCGTACGTGGGTCCGGTCCGATCAGCTCGCATCTACTTTTTAAAGTTTCTTGAAGGTTATGGGAAAAATCCTCTTTATGCTCATGTGGGCGGAGCTAATACGCCCGGGCCGGCCGATGCTCTGGGTTATATTAAAAAACTGGATTGGTCGTCTTTCAATGACTTGAATCAATTTTCGGTTCCTTTTCCTTATTTCTGGCGCGATTATGAGAGATTGAAAAATGTAGCAACCGAACACACAGTTTATACTTCAACGAAAAAACTTTGGCAGTACGCAAAAGATAAAAGAAATTTAACTAATATTGATAATCAAGGAGTAAGATGGGAAAAAAGTTTTTCTGCCTGGAAATTTGAAGATGATGCTGCCCAAGCTGATCGAGGGACGGTCAATAAAATAGATTTTGGTTTTTGGGACAATTTAGCCAGCGATTTCAGCGTTGTTTGGAGTTATGACAACAAGACAAATAGTTACAAAAGAACTAATGGAGGCGTTCCACATCTTGATAAAAACAGCGGAAAAATATTGGAAACTAAAAACGTTGTGGTGATGTTTACCAAGGAATCACCGGCCAATGATGGTTATGAAGGCGGGCATATACTTTATAAAAATGTTGGGACTGGGGAAATGTTATTTTTTAAGAATGGCCAGGTAGTCAAAGGAACTTGGAGTCGTGATAAAGAAGAGGATCAGGTTAAATTTTTTGATAATAATGGTAAAGAAATTTCTATAGTTAGAGGTCAGGTGTTTATTGAGATGTTGCCGATTGGGAATAAAGTGAATTATTAATATGTTACAGCACATAATACCGTCTAAAGCGCGAAGAAAGATTCTTGAGTTTTTTTTTCATCACCATGGCGAGAACTATTACCTGCGCCGGGTGGTTCGAGAAGTAGATGAAGAGGTTAATGCCGTTAAAAGAGAGCTAGATATTTTGACTGAGGAAAAACTGCTACTGAGAGAACGGCGTCTCAATAAAGTTTACTTTACTTTAAATAAGAGCTATCAATTGTATGATGAATTTATGAGAATTTTTGCTAAAACTAGTTCACTGGCGATTGCAATTCATAATAATTTATCAAAGATCGGGAAAATAAAGTTTGTGGCGGTTTCTACCAAGTTTCCAAAGAACTTGATTATTAAAGATGATGAAATTTATCTTCTACTGGTTGGAATAATCGTTGTTGCTGAGATTGAAGCTTTAATCAAAGAAGTGGAAAAGAATTTTGGTCGATCAATTAACTACTCGGCGATGACTGAAGATGAATTTATTTTTAGAAAAAAGAATAATGATCCTTTTATCTGGCGATTTTTAAAACAACCAAAAATTATGTTAGTTGGGGTAGAAGAAGAGCTATTAAAATGAAATTAATTAAAACAATTTTTATCACGGTTATTTTATTGGGATTAATCTGGGTTGACTTACCTTACAATATTAAAACAAAATACGAACTACCGAGTAAAATTGATGTTAATATTTTTGGATTGAATATTAAAAAAGAGTTTAATACAAAGTTAGGTCTAGATCTGAAGGGTGGAAGTAACTTGATATTTGAAGCTGATACCTCAAAAGTAAGACGAGAAGATTTGACTGATGCGTTAAACTCTGCCCGTGATGTGATTGAGAGACGGGTTAATTTTTTTGGTGTGACTGAGCCACAGATACAGACAATCAAATCTGGAAATGTTTATCGATTGAGTGTTGATCTTCCCGGAATCAGCAACTATGAAGAAGCGATTAAACTAATTGGGCAAACAGCGCAACTAACATTTAAAGAGTTACCTGATGGAAAAATTGCCACAACAACCCCAATTTTTGTACAACTAACCAAAAATACTGGACTATCGGGAACCCATATACTTAAATCTACGATTGAGTTTGATAGTCAAACAGGTAAACCTCAGGTGGGGTTAAAATTTAATAAAAAAGGAACTGATTTATTTGCGGCAATTACAAAAAGAAATATCGGGAAACCGGTTGGAATATTTATAGATAATATGCCTTTAACGACGCCGACAGTACAAACTGAAATACTAGATGGCAGTGCCGTAATTACTGGTACTTTTACGACTGATGAGGCAAAAAAATTAACAATTGCCATTAATTCCGGAGCGTTGCCTTTACCGATTAAATTGGTTGAGCAAAAAAATATCGGTCCAACTTTGGGAGATATTGAAGTAAAAAAAAGCGTTTATGCAGGAACGGTTGGTCTAATCATGGTTTTGCTTTTTATGATTATCTGTTATGGTCGACTGGGTTTGATTGCTTCGTTAGCTTTAATTATTTATGGTCTGATTTCTTTATTTATCTTTAAAGCGATTCCGGTAGTTTTAACTCTTCCTGGCATTGCCGGATTTATTTTATCAATAGGTATGGCGGTAGATTCTAATATTTTGATTTTTGAAAGAATTAAAGAGGAACAGAGAAAGGATAAAAGTTTTGATATCGCGGTTAGATTGGGTTTTGGCCATGCAATTGATGCGATAAAAGATGCTAATATTACGACTTTAATCGTGGCATTTATTCTTTTTAATCCGTTAAACTGGGAATTCTTGCCGCAGTTTGGAATAGTGAGAGGATTTGCTTTAACATTGGCAATTGGCGTCGCCACTAGTTTATTTACAGGTGTGGTGATAACAAAAAGATTAATAACAATGTTTTATAAAGTTAAATAACTATGATTAACTTTCTGAAATTCCGTTGGTTATATTTCCTTGTTTCAACTGTTGTCATTGGAGCGGGACTATTTTCTATAGTTAAGTGGGGTTTTCGTTATTCGATTGACTTTACCGGCGGGAGTAATTTTGAGTTTCAAACAAATAAAGTGATTAAAAAAAATCAACTGCTTAAAGTATTAGATCAAAATAAAATATCAATTGTGAGTTTAAAACTGGTAAATAAAAATATTCTTTTAAGAACAAAAGTATTGGATCAAAAGAAAGAATCATTGTTTAAAAAAGATTTAGAAACAAAATTAAAAATTAAGATTACGGTTTTGCGCTCAGAAACAGTCGGCCCGATTTTAGGGAAAGAGGCAGTCGGTAAAACTTTGACTGCTTCGATACTGGCAATAATCGGTATTTTAATCTATATGAGTTTTGCTTTCAAAGGTTTCAACTTTGCTTTTGCGGCAGTTCTGGCGATGTTTCACGATCTAATTGTTGTTATCGGCACTTATTCCTTACTATCTCATTTTTTTGGAGCAGAAATTGACACAATGTTTATTACAGCAGTTTTAACAACGATGTCTTTTTCCGTTCATGATACGATTGTTATTTTTGATAAAATTCGTGAATATCACACTGAGCAAGAAACTTTAGAAATTGAATCGGCCTCCAATCAAGCACTGACTGAAACAATGATTCGTTCTCTCAATAATTCGATGACAATTGTTTTCATGCTTTTGGCTTTGACTATGATGGGCGGATCAACGATTAGATTTTTTATCTTAACTTTACTAATTGGCACGATTACCGGTACTTATTCTTCGCCGTTTGTAGCCACTCCAATTCTTGTCTGGTTAGAAAAAATGAAAAAGCAAAAATAATTTTTTGTTATTAAAAATCACTATTGACATCTTCGTAATTCTTTCGGTATTATATTATTAATGAGAAAAGTAATTCGATATTTAACACCAAAACAGAAAAAAATGCTTGATTTTATTTCTAACTACTTGAAAAATAAAGGTTATTCCCCTTCTTATAAAGAAATTCAACAACATTTTAAATTAAAATCTTTGTCAACAATTCATCAATATTTAGAAACTTTAAAAAATAAAGGATACGTAAAAAAAGAAAATAATATGCCAAGAACTTTAAATATTCTTAAAGAAATAAATAACAACATCGAAATTCCACTCCTTGGTTATATTACAGCCGGAGAACCAATAGAGGCTATTGAAAATCCTGAAACATTATTGGTAAGCAAACAATTACTTTCACAATCAGGAAAACATTATGCTTTAAAAGTAAAAGGCACGAGTATGATTGATGATGGGATATTTGATGGAGATACTGTAATAATAAAAGAGCAAAAAACTGCAGTTAATGGAGATACTGTAGTGGCTATTATTAATAAAAATGAAGCAACTCTAAAAAAAATATATAAAGAAAAAAATCGTATAAGACTTCAACCAGCCAATCAATCCTTTTTACCTATTTTTACCGATGAAGTTGAAATTAGGGGAAAAGTTATTAGTATTATTAGAAATATTGAAAATAAAAAGAAAGAAGAGAATATTAATTCTTTACCACAAATAAATAATGATTTTATTAAACTTCCTACCAACACTGAACCCTTAATGCTTATAGGAAACGTATTTAAAGCTTTAAAAAAAATTCCTGATAATAGCATTGATGTAATAATCACTTCTCCACCATATTTTCAACAAAGACAATATGGAGATAAAAATGAAATCGGTCGGGAAAAAACACCAGAAGAATATATTAATAAAATGTTAGAAGTTGCCAATGAACTGAGTCGAGTTTTAAAAAATTCTGGCTCATATTTCTTAAATATTGGAGATAAATATATAGACAAAAATCAACAATTAATTCCATTCAAACTTGCCTCTGAAATGCAAAAGAGCGGTTGGTTATTAAGAAATGTTATTGTTTGGTTTAAATCACCAAATCCTATGCCAACATCAGTTAAAGATAGATTTAATGATATTTGGGAACCAATTTTTTTCTTCATCAAAGATAGTAATAAATATTTTACCTACGATTATTACTTTAATCTTGACTCTGTAAGAACTCCTCATAAAACTAGATTTGAGACGAACCTGCCTTTATATTTGTCTGAAGAAGAATATATAAAAATGAAAGATAAGCTTACAATTATTAATTCACATTCATCAAATAGCAAATTTATAGGGAATGAAAAAAATCGTGGAGCTTCACCTGGTGCGAGAAAGATATTATATGGAGAATACTACACAAAACAGAGAAAGGCCAAAATCAGTTCTTCACTTGAAAAAGGAATAATACAATATTTAAGAACATGGCGAAGCATAAAAGATATTACACCAAAAGAATTAGATAAAATTATGAAAAAAAAAGATACTGCCGGTCATTGGTTTAGACTTGATCATGGTGGCAATTTACCTACTCCACAAGACTGGAAAGAGCTTAAAAATATTTTAAATTTTGATGATATATATGATAAATTAATGACAGAAGAACACTATGTTCTTCAAACTGTAAAAAATCATCCAAATGGAAAAAACCCTGGAAATGTATGGCAAATCGCGCCAGCAAAATTAAAAGAAGCACATTTTGCTGTATTTCCAGAAGAGCTTCCTAGAAAAATAATAGAAGCTTGTTGCCCTAGTGATGGAGTCATTCTTGATCCTTTTGCAGGTTCGGGTACGACCGGTAAAGTTGCTAAAGATCTTAATAGAAAATCTATATTAATAGATATTAAAAGTGAATACACCGAAATAATAAAAAAGCGATGTGGTAAAATAAATGTAATTAAGATTAATCTTTAAAATGGAAGAATTAAAAAAAATTGAACATAAAGAACTTCATTATTTTAATCAGATAATCTTTACTCTATTACAAGACATCCAAAAAATGATAAAGAGTCTTAATTCAAAAGATAGAATCAAAGAAGATTGGATAGATATATTTAGAAAATCTGATAAAAAAAGACAAAACTCTGATTTTGCAAAAGGAGCAGAAAGAGTATATTCTTGGCTGTTTAATCAATTTGGAACTCCAAATTCCTCTCCTATCGGAGCTGATTTAATGTTCGAAACATATGACGCATTTGTCCATATAGACATTAAAACAGCAAAGATTAGTAATGAGTCAGATTATAAAGGAAAAGTACCTATTGGAGAAAATCAAACAAGTTATAAATCAAATAATTTTAATTCCAATCTTCCTTTTTATTATACGATACATGAAAGAGAAAAAATAATAAAAAAACCTTGTCTCACATATATTCTTAATGTTATCTATGATGACAAAAGTGAAAGTTTTAAAATTCTTGCCGTATTACTCATAGCGGTTCCTAACGGTTTACTTAAAAAAATTTATAAAGAAGAAATTATTGGAGCTGGAAAAAGTAAAGGAAAATCTTTTAGATATGAATATAAAGTCTCCCCCTATTTTAAATTAGCCAATAATAAAATTTTAAGAATAAAAGATCTTTATTTAGATAAAAAATATTTATTTAAAAATCTAACAGGTATTAATCAAAATTAAATTAAGTTTTTTAATATTATTAATTAATTAAATAAATATGGATGATAAAACATCGGAAAAAGGTTCTGAAGTCTGTCCAAAATGCGGGTCGTCACTTGGTGAAGTTTTTGAGACGAAGTCCGGTAAAAAATTACAACGTTGTTCAAAAGGGAGCTGGAATCCAGAAACTCATACGATCGACGGCTGTATTTATGTAAAGTGGCTTGAGGTTGAGCCGATCACTCTTGACGAAAAATGTCCGAAGTGTGGAGCACCCTTACTTTCGGTAGTAACTAGATTTGGAAAGAAAATGAAGAAATGCTCAACGGCCACTTGGGATCCGGCAACAAAAACCGCCGGCGGATGTGATTATATTGAATGGGTAAAAGGAACCACTGAACAACTGGATGAAGATTGTCCGAAATGCCAAGCAAAATTAGTTCTTTTTACAACTGCCGCTGGAAAAAAACTAAAAAAATGTTCAACGGCCACCTGGGACGCTGCAACAAAGACAGCCGGGGGATGTGATTATGTTGAGTGGTTAAGGTCATAAAAAGTCCAGTTGACAAAACTGCGTTAGTTGTACATAATGATGTACAAGGGTGATAATTATGAAGGCAACTGATTTGTATATTACCGCGACTGAGGCGAGGAATAATTTTTTTAATCTTTTAGCAAAGGTGAAAAAAAGTCCGTATCCGATTAATATTACTGTTAAGGGAATACCTGAAGCAGTAGTGATGAGTAAAGAAGAATATGACGGTTGGATGGCAACGATTGAAACCCTCTCTGATAAAGAAATGGTCGAATCAATTAAAGAATCTGATAAAAACTTTAAGGAAGGCAAATATCAAACTTTAGAAGAAGTAGAAAAAGAATTGAAGATTGGAAAATATCAATTATTATCCGATGTTAAAGGTAAATATGTATCTGATCTTCCTCGAAAATCGGGCAAAAAAAGAATTAAAAAAGTTAGATAAAAGTTTCCAGGAAAAAGTACTCAAATATCTTCATTTATTGGAGATAAATCCGTTTTTAGGTGGGAAAATGCAAGGTGAGTTTCGAGGATTCTACAGAGTTAAGATACCCCCATTAAGAATTGTTTATTTTCCTGATTTAAAAAATAAAATCATTCGAGTTCGAGCGATTGGTTTTAGAGGGGATATTTATAGATAAAAATGAAAATAATTAAATATTCTTTAGGCCAACTGCAGGCGAATTGTTATTTCTTAATTGATGACCAAAATTGTTTAATTATTGATCCGGCTGATGAAGCCTCATTTATTCTTGAAGAACTGCAAAGACAGCGGTTAAATTTAGTCGGCATGTTGGCGACTCATGGACACTTTGATCATATAGGCGCAGTGGGGGAGATTCAGTTATCTTTTAATGTTCCTCTATACATTCTTAAAGAAGATCAATTTTTAATTGATCGATTAAACGAAACAGCTAAATATTTTTTAGGATTTGATCCGAATTTTATTAAGCCAAAAAATATAAAATTTATTGAAGACAATTTTTCAATTACGAATTACGGATTACGAATTATCAAAACTCCGGGACACACACCGGGCAGTTGCTGCCTATATTTTGAAAAAGAAAACGCACTTTTTACTGGAGATACTTTATTCAAAGAGGGGGTTGGTCGAACAGATTTGTCTTACAGCAATCAGGATGATTTGAAAAAATCCTTAGAAAAAATATTTAAACTTCCTGAAGAAACAATTATTTATTCAGGCCATGGAGAAGAGACATTGATTCAGGATGAAATCAATTCAAACCTTCAAGATTTTTAATAAGAATATCTTTTTCATTTTTTATTTTTCCTTCAACCACCTGATCAAAAAGTTTTTTCAAAATTTCACCGACTTTAGGTCCGGGTTTTAGTTTTAAAATTTCCATGACATTATTACCACTTATTTTTAAATCAGTAATTTTAAACGGTTGTTTTTGGACTTCAATCAATCTTTTTTTGAAAAGATCAAGACGCCAGGAAATTGGCGTTGCACCCGAGCCAATACGGTCAGCAGTTCGTAGATCCAACATATCCTGTAGATAGTCTTTTGTCACTCCTCGAATAAATCTTCGAACGGCTTTATCTGTTTGAGTCTCGGAAACGGTAAACTGATGTTCACCGACCAATGTCACTAGTTTGTCTTTTTGTTTGTTTGATAGTTTAAATCTATCAGCAATGATTTTTGCTTGTTTTTTACCGACGACTTCATGGTTGTAAAAAGTAATCAGTCCGGTTTTTTCATCTTTATGAAAAGTTTTTGTTTTGCCAATATCGTGAATTAAAGTGGCGAATCTGGTGATGGGATCTTTTGAAGGACAATGCTTAAGAGCCATTACCAAATGAGTGCCTACGTCGTAGATATGATGGCGTTTGGGACTTTTTTGAGGTATTGTAAAGCAGACATCAACCTCCGGTAAAATATATGAAAGAAGACCGGTACTTTTCAGGAAAAGAATTCCTTCAGCTGGATGGTCGCTCTCTAAAATTTTTAAAAACTCATCCCTGATTCTTTCAGCGGAAATTTTTGTAATTAAAGAAGCGTTTTTTTGAATTGAGTTTCTGGTCTTGCCTTCAATGAGAAATCCCAATTGAGAAGTAAAGCGAACCGCCCGAAGTAGTCGAAGAGCATCTTCATTAAAACGAATGTCGGGGTTCCCAACGGTTTTAATTAATTTATTAGATAGATCTTTTTGTCCAAAATATGGATCTACTATATTTTTTCCATCATAAGCGATAGCGTTAATAGTAAAGTCTCTTCGAGATAAGTCTTCCTCAATAGTTTTGGCCCATTCGATTTTTTCCGGGTGACGTAGATCAGAATAACCAGATTCTTTTCTGAAAGGGGTGATTTCAAAAATGATTTTGTCTTTTGGAATACTCACTGTTCCATAGATATTATTATAAAAACCATTGGGAAACATATTAAGAATCTGTTCAGGTATTGCATTGGTTGTAAAATCCCAATTATCAACAACTTTGTTTAAAAGAGCATCTCGAACAGCTCCGCCAACGACGAAGATCTGATATTTGTTTTTACTAAAAACATTCATTAAGTCGATAACTTCTTTAGGTAGTTTAATCATGCTGAAATTATATATCAATCATGGACTTTAAAATATCGAGATTTTTTTTGTCAGGTCCATTATTGTCAAAGCCCGGAGTCTCGATGATAAAAGGATAGCTTTTTGTTTTTGGATGATTAAGAAGGGTTCTAAATTCGTCAAGTCCAATCATTCCTTGGCTGATATTTCCATGACGGTCATGGCCGGAGTTAAATTCATCACGGCTATCATTGACATGCCAAAGTTCAAGAATATTATTTATTTCGAGTTTAACGAGTTTAGCGAGAAATAAATCAAGTTCGTTATTGTTATCAAATTTATAACCATTAGAGAACAGATGGCAAGTATCAAAACAAATTCTTACTCGGGAATTATTAACGTCTTTGACTATTTGGGCAATCTCCTCAAGAGTCTGACCAATTTTTCTGTTCCCGGCATTTTCTATAATAAACAATGACTCCTCGGGTGTTTTATCCAAAATTTCTTTGATGTTATTTATTAGTACTTTATATTTATTATCTTGTGGACGGCCGTCGTTAAGATAATTTTTGAAAGATCCAAGGTGGATTATTGAGCCTTTAATGCCGAGTTTTGGAGCCAAGTTTAATTCGCTTATCAAAGACATTTTAGACATATAGCCTATTCGACTGTCATCTGCAAGGTTAATCAAATAGGTAGCGTGAAAATAAATAGGGTCGATATTTAATTGAAACTTAAGATTGAGAAATTGGGAAATTTGTTGTTCATCCACTTTAGCAAAGTTCCAACCGCGGGGAGAAGAAGAGAAAATCTGCAAACAATTGCCGCCAATATTTTTTATTCTTTCTAAAGCCTGTGTATATCCGCCGGAAATTGATTGATGTGCGCCTAACTTTAAGTTCATAGTTTAGATTATTATACATTGTTTAAAATCCCCTTGACACGTTAGCAGACATAATGTATATTTGCTAATATCCGTCTCCGTTCTATAAAAAGTTATGAAGTTAAATAGAGCTACGACGAGACAATGTGGAAGATTTAACTCAAAGACAGATTGATATTTTGAAAGTCATTATTAAAGAATATACGGAAACCGGTACGGCAGTTGGAAGCGAGATTTTGGAAAAGAAATATAAATTAGGTGTTTCACCGGCAACGATTAGGAATGAGATGGTTGAGTTGGCAAAAAAAGATTATCTGAAAAAAACCCATTTTTCTTCCGGCCGGATTCCTTCCGCCCGCGGTTTTAGATTTTATATTAAGCATTTGATGAAGCAAAAAGAAATATCAACCACCGACGAGGTTTCTTACAAAAATAGCATTTGGGATGAAAGAAAAGAAGCTCATCGATTATTATCTCAAGCCACTAAAGTTTTATCACAAAAAACCGGACTGCTTTCTTTAATAACGACTAATCATGGCGATATATATTATGCCGGTATGGCCAATCTTTTAAATCAGCCGGAATTTCTCGATATTAATCTATCACGGACTTTATTTGGCAGGTTAGACGAAATTACTTTTTGGGAAAAAATATTAAACGACATGTTTGCTTTAGAAGACGAGATGTACTATATGTTGGGAGAAGAAGATTTTCATGATCCAATTTTTGATTGTTGTGCCAGTATTTTTGGCGAGTTTGAAAGTAGTAAAATTAAAGGGATTATTGGTGTGATTGGTCCGAAAAGGATGTCTTATGACGCTATCATTCCTCAGATAAAGTATTTTTCCGGACTATTGGGGGAAATTGTGAAGGAACAAGCATTATAATCAAAGATTATGGACCAAACTAAAACTAAGAAACCAATAATTGATAAATTTACACAAGAAATAGAAAGTTTAAAGCAACAAGTTGAAGAATTTAAAAATAAATATTTGCGGGCCTTGGCTGATTATCAGAATCTGGAAAAAAGAGTCAATGACGAAAGATTTGAACTAATAAAGATGGCTAATAAAAATCTTTTAATTAAGATTTTGCCATTTTTAGACAATTTAGAAAAAGCGGAAATATTTGTTAAAGATAAAGGATTAAAAATATCAAAGGAGCATTTTTTACAGATACTAAAAGAGGTAGGATTGGAAGAAATTAATTTGCTGAATAAAGATTTTGATCCTAATTTAGCCGAGGCGATTGATATTGTTCCCGGTATTAAAGACAACAAAGTTGTTGAAATTTTAAGAAAAGGATATATGTATGAAGGTAAAATAATTAGAGTAGTTCAGGTTAAAGTATCAAAAATTATAAATTTAAAATAATAAAATACTATGGCTAAAATAATCGGGATTGATTTAGGGACAACTAATTCATGTGTGGCGGTGATGGAGGGTGGAAAACCAAAAGTTATCTTTTCTCAAGAAGGAAGAAATGTCATTCCATCGGTCGTTGATCCGGTCAAACGGATTGTTGGCGACGTGGCTAAAAGACAGATGGTCGTTAATCCAAAAAATACGATTTTTTCGATAAAAAGATTGATGGGTAGAAGATTCAGTGATGAATCAGTTAAATTTGACGCTAAATGGTTGCCATATAAAATCAAAGCCGGTCGCGATGAAATGGCTGATGTTGAAATTGAGGGCAAAACATACACTCCCCAAGAGATTTCCGCGATGATTTTACAGAAAATTAAAACCGATGCGGAAGCTCATTTAGGTGAAAAAGTCGAAAAAGCCGTTATTACGGTTCCAGCTTATTTTGACGATGCTCAGCGTCAGGCAACTAAGCAAGCCGGTGAAATTGCCGGATTAGAAGTGATCAGAATTATCAATGAACCGACGGCAGCGGCTTTGGCATACGGTTTAGACAAAAAACATACACATACCATTGCCGTTTATGATTTGGGAGGCGGCACTTTTGATATCAGTGTTTTGGAATTAGGCTCGGAATCAGGTGAAAGCGTTTTCCAGGTTAAAGCGACCAATGGCGATACCCATCTGGGAGGCGATGATTTTGATAAGGTAATTCTTGATTATCTGGCTGAAGAATTCAAAAAGGATAACGGAGTTGATCTAAGAAAAGATTCACAAGCTTTGCAACGGTTACGTGATGCGGCGGAAAAAGCCAAAATAGAACTGTCATCATCTGTGCAGGCGGAAATCAATCTGCCGTTTGTCACCGTTAAAGACGGCCAGCCACAGCATTTAGTGATGAAATTGACCCGGGCCAAATTAGAATCGCTGGTTGGCGAATTGGTTGACAAAACATTCCAGCCGGTTAAAGCTTGTCTCAAAGACGCCAAGATTGACATTAAAAAAATTAATGAAGTGGTTCTGGTCGGAGGAATGACAAGGATGCCGATGGTAATCGAAAAGGTTAAAGAATTTTTCGGGAAAGAACCAAACCGATCGGTCAACCCGGACGAAGTTGTTGCCTTGGGCGCGGCCATTCAAGGCGGCGTCTTAACGGGCGAAACCAAGGATATTTTATTGCTTGACGTTACTCCGTTGACACTTGGAGTAGAGACTCTTGGCGGTGTGATGACGCCGTTAATACAGAAGAATACCACTATCCCCAATTCAAAAGCAGAGACATTTTCGACAGCCGGAGACAATCAAACCCAGGTTGAAATACACGTTGTTCAAGGAGAGCGACCGATGGCCAGGGATAATAAATCGCTTGGAAGTTTTACTCTGGACGGAATTCCACCAGCTCCGCGCGGAGTGCCTCAAATTGAAGTTTCTTTTGATCTTGACAACAATGGCATCCTGACGGTAACGGCAAAAGACAAAGCCACCGGAAAATCCCAAGCGATCAAAATCACCGGATCAACCGGTTTAACAAAAGACGAAATTGAAAAGATGAGGGAAGAAGCGGAAAAAAACGCAGACAAAGATAAGGAAGAAAAAGAAAAGATTGAAGTCAGAAACAAAGCTGATAACATGATCTATGTATCGGAAAAGTCTTTGCGGGATGCCGGAGACAAAGTCGACAAGACTGTCAAAGAAAATGTTGAGAAAAAGATTAAAGAGTTAAAAGAAAAGATCGAAAAAGGGACAAAAGATGAAATAGAATCGAAAACAAAAGATCTTTCCGACGAACTGTCCAAAATTGGTCAAGCGATGTATGGTAAAGCTCAGGAACAACCAAAAGAAGAGGATAAAAAGGAAGAGAAAAGTAAGAAAGTGGAAGAAGGAGAAGTTGTAAATTAAAAATATGTCTGATTACTATGAAACACTCGGTGTTTCTAAAGGCGCCAGTGATGCGGAAATAAAAACTGCCTATCGTAAACAGGCTCTTAAATGGCATCCGGATAGAAATAAATCAACTGATGCGACTGGTAAATTTAAAGAAGTTACTAAGGCTTACGAAATCCTTTCTGACTCGAAAAAGAAAGAGATGTATGATCAATATGGAGAAAGCGCTTTCAATCGAGGCGGGCCAAGTAATCAATATTCACAGCAAGGTCCGTTTAATGTCTATAGCGATTTTGGCGGAGCTGGGTCACCATTTGAAAATGCCGACTTTGGCGGATTTTCCGATCCTTTTGAAATTTTTGAACAATTTTTTGGTTTTCAGTCGCCGTTTTCTCGAAGCGGGAGAAGACAACATCGACGTGATGTATATGAAATTACACTGACTTTTGAAGAGGCCGTCAACGGCGTCAAAAAAA
>Ga0066637_10000618_pt1 | contig 21972 bp, 16 predicted proteins | sample CryGeyCG2014_020_FD_62737 | JGI IMG/M metagenome (GOLD analysis project Ga0066637, IMG submission 62737) | Groundwater microbial communities from aquifer - Crystal Geyser CG08_land_8/20/14_0.20 | ecosystem: Environmental > Aquatic > Deep subsurface > Groundwater | place: USA: Utah: Grand County...
AGATCTAGGTCTTGAGGGAAAAATTAACTTTCTCGGTTTTTTATCTCATGAGAAAATTTACCCGATTCTTGAAAAATCAAGTTTAGTAGTTGTTCCTTCGATTTGGCCAGAACCTTTTTGTTTGGTTGGGCTTGAAGCAATGGCGATGTCGAAGCCGGTAGTCGCTTTTGATGTTGGCAGTATTTCTACTTGGCTTAAAGATAACGAAACTGGGTTTTTGGTAAAACGCGGGGATGTTAAGGAAATGTCCGAGAAGATTGAGCTGCTTCTTGAGGACGATAATCTTTGCAAACGCCTCGGGAAAGAAGGAAAATTGGTTTTAGAGAGAGATTTTTCAGTAAAAAGGCATATTGATGAGCTTGAAAAAGAATTTTTATGAAAAAAATATCCTTTGCCATAATTGTTTTAACCGCAGTTTTTATCTTGTCTTTTTTTGGTTACCAGAAAAGACGGGAACTTTATTATTCTGTTTTTGGAAATACCGCTACTGGGAAGATTTCCGATTTTTCAAACGGCGCCCCTTTAGAAATGATTAAGTTTTATTTTTCTGATTCCCACTCCTACTCTAGTTGGAAAGGGAAGTATGTTTTTTGGGAACCGAAAAAGACAAGGGGGGTTTCATTTGATATTCCCGAGGTTTTTGAAAAAGATTTTAAATCGGGAGATTTAGAGATTAAAGAAGTAGGACTCTTAAAAACAGAAGTTGTTCAGGACTTCTTTTTGGTGCCTTCACTTCTTGAAACAGTAAGGAGAACTCTTGCTTTTGAAGAAAAACCACCATTAGGGAAATTGGATATGGCTGGAAAATACAAAAATTTGTGGGGATACATGGTCGATGAATCAAAGGAGCTTTGGAAGGACGAAACGGAATTCGCGAATACTTTCTACGTCCATAACACCATTTTGATCAAATTAGGGCGGGAGATGACAGACTTTGAAATAACCGGTGTTCCAAAACTGCTTTCCTCTTGGAAAGATCCAATTTCCGGAAATACTTTTAACGATATTTCAGAGGTCGCCGGCAAGAGATTTTTTGCGGGTGGAAGTGAAGAAGATATCTTGATTCATTTGAAAAAAGTTGATGGTTTTTGGCATATATTTTTTGATAAAGATCGCGAGAGCATCTGGCAATTTGATCAGGAGAACGATTGGGTTTTAAAGCAAAGATGAAAATATTAGTCGACCTTCGAGTGTTAAATTCTTCCCGTGGCGTCTCAAGATACGCTAGGAATATTTTTGATAATTTACTGAGGATTGATAAAGAAAATGAATATTTAGCGATTTTACCCTCTGGCTTTCCTGAAGAAAAATTTTTAAAAAGCCTCGAGAAAGTATACTTGCCCTCTCAAAGTACCTTTAGGGATCATTTTGAGTTTGAGAGGATGATAAAAAAATATAATCCCGATTTGGTATTTCATCCGGACAATCGTGAGTTTTTAAAGATGAGTGTTCCTTCGGTGGTGACAATTCATGACTTAACTCCCTATAAATTTCCCCAATATGTTTTTTCCTCCTCCCCCTTTTTAAACTTGCGACAGAGGCTGTACTATTTTCTTCAAAAAAAAGCGATTCAGAAAAACACGGAAAAGATAATTACTGTTTCCGAAAACACTAGGAAAGATGTTATTTCAATATTTAATTTTGATTCTAAGAAAGTAATCGCTATTCATGAAGGGATTGAGGAGACTTTTCGTCCTATCAAAGACGGAAAAGTAATCACGGCCGCCAAAAATAAATACAAAATTGAGGGTGATTATATTTTCTATATCGGTGGTTTTGGGAAGCATAAGAACGTTTCCACTCTTATTAAGGCTTTCTCTGCCATTTCTAACGATTATAAAAGCCTCAAATTGGTGCTTGGAGGTAAAACTTCTGCGGATGATACAAGTGGGCAAAACGCCTATTCGGAATTGGTTAAACTAATTGAAAATCTAAAATTGCAAGATAAAGTGGTTTTCGCCGGATTTATCGATGATGTAGATCTTTCCGTGATTTATTCCGGTGCTACGATGTTTATTTATCCAAGCCTTTATGAGGGTTTTGGCTTTCCCCCCCTTGAGGCGATGGCTTGTGGTTGCCCGGTAATTTCCTCAAACGCGGGTTCACTTTTAGAAGTGGTTGCAGATGGGGGTGTCTTATTTGAGCCCTTTGATGTAGATGGTCTTACTCAAAATATATTAAAATTACTTCAGAGTAATAAGGAGCGGGGGACTCTTTCTAAAAAAGGGTTGGCGCAGGCATCTAAATTTAGTTGGGAAGATACCGCAAGAAAGACTCTTTATGAAATTAATCAATTTTCTTAAGAAAAACGCGATCTGGATTTTAATAATTTTCTTTGGTCTTTTATACGCTTTGTGGAGCGTAAATCGCCATAATCATTTTCAAACGGACGCAATTGATCTTGGAATTTTCGATCAGCCCATGTGGCTTTGGTCCCGTTTTAAAGTCCCTCTTTCAACTGTCAAATGGAATCAATATCCTGGCGCCCATATTCTTGGTGATCATTTCCATCCTATTTTGATTATCTTCTCTTTTCTTTTTCGAATTTGGGATGACGTGCGCGTGCTTCTTTTGGCACAGGCGGTTTTTGTCGCTTTAGCTGTTTATCCAATTTACCTTACGGCAAATAAAATATTAAAAAGTTCTGCTTTGGCTCTCTCAATTTCTTTTTCTTATCTTTCTTTCATTGGGGTTCAATCAGCGATTGACTACGATTTTCACGAAACGGCCCTTGCGGTCTTACCCCTTTCGCTTGCTTTATACGCGGTAACTTTTGAAAAATGGCGGCTCTACTTTGTCAGTTTCTTTTTAGGCCTTCTTTTTAAGGAAGATATGCCATTGATGTTTGCTGGAATTGGACTTTTCAGTTCTTTGAAATGGTTAAAAGACAAGCAAAAGGGAAAACGAGTGATTTTTGGTTTGCTAACGGTTGTTTTATCTATGATTTACTATTTTTCGGTTACTAAAGTTTTTATCCCTTACTTTAAAAATGGTGAGCCTTGGCAATATGAAGAACTTGATCCTAGGATAGGGGAGACGACGGTTGATCTTATAAAAACTTTTTTTACCAGGCCTTGGGTAGTTTTTCAAGTAATGTTTTCTCCCTCGCTTAAGGTAAAGACAATGACTAATTATTTTGCCTCTTTTGGGTTTATACCTTTTTTATCTCCCTTTTCAGTTTTTATGCTACTTCCAAATTTTATCGGGCGTTTTCTTACCGACTTACCTCAAAGATGGCTAATTAGATTTCAATATAGCGTTAACATCGTGCCTGCGTTGGCTTACGGAACGATTTTTGGGATTAAGTCAACGATGGGGAAGTTGAGGGGTTTGGGGGTTATGTGGGGAAAAAGATTTACCTTACTTTTGCCTTTTTTTATTGTTTTCTGTTCCTTATTTCAAACGTATCGGACTAATACCCCGTTATTTAGAATGCTAGATTGGAGGAATTACCAATCTCAGGATCGTTTTGCCATCAATTACAAATTGCTTTCTTTAATCCCGAAGGATGCTTCTGTTATGGCCCAGTCTGCTTTTGTCCCACATTTGTCGCATCGTGAGATTGTGTATCGATACGAAGACAATTTGATTGATACTGGAAAACCTGAATATGTCCTTATGAGTTTGGACGAATCCTCCGATCCGCCTTATGTAAAAATAGATCTTGAGTCAAAGATTGAAATACTAAGAAAAAATATGAATTATCAGGAAATTTATTGGGATGGGACAAGACTTTTAATGAAAAGAAAGGCCCAACAATGATCGATATTATAAAAATTCTAAAAGAGAGAAAAAAAATAATTGTCTTACTTATACTTCTTTTGGGGGTTGTTGTCCGCGCTTATTACCTTTTGGCTCCGTTTGTCGATTCCTTGGTAATTACGCCGGACGAATCAGTTTATGGCTTGCAGGCGCTGCATTTTCTAAAAGGCGACCCGACCGTTTTTTATTGGGCCCAGCCTTATACAGGAACTCCATCGGCGATTATCTCTTCAATATTGTTTTGGATTTTCTCCCCTTCTGTAATACTGCTAAAAATTGTGCCTTTTATCTGCTCTATTGCCTTTATATTCACTAATTATCTTTTGGCTAAATCAGTCTTTAAAAGCGAAAAGATGGCTCTTTTAACCCTTTTTATTTCTGCGATTGGGTCGCCCTTTTGGAATAATTGGTCTTCTCGCGCCGGCTCTGGTTACCCGGAAGCTAGCCTACTTGGCAATATCATTCTTCTCCTTGCGATTCAAAAATTTTGGAATGACGACAACAAGGGCCTTTTAAAGACGTTTCTAATTGGGCTTTTTTGTGGGTTTGGGTTTTGGATACAACCGACAATTGTTTATTACGCGATACCAGTTTTGGTGTTTTTGCTGTTATGGTTTTTCAGGAATCGGGTGGGGATTATGGGGGGTTTGAGGGACTTGGGGGTATTTTCGACTGGGGCAATAATTGGAATGGCGCCGGTAATTTATCATAATTTAGTCAATCCCGCCGCAACAACGACTGCTGCTTTGATCAAAACTCCTTGGGGAGAGAAGGACGCTTTTTTGGGTCTGGTTACAAAATCTTTTCCGATACTTCTTGGGACAAGGACAAGTTGGTCAGAAATTGATTTTTTTCTGCCTTTAGCGATAACCGTTTGGTCAATTTTTGCCTTTTCCTTGGGTTGGTTCTCGATTGGGATTGTTAGGGGGATTAGGAGGGATTGGAGGAATTTGGGGGCGGAATGTTTGCTTGCGGCGGTGTTTTTGACGACGGTTGCGGTTTTTTGTCTCTCAGGTAGTTTTGGGCAGTTGGTGCTTGAGCCCCGATATGTCTTGGCCCTTTATTCGTTTATCCCTCTCGTAATCGCTTTTTTCGTTTCAAAATGGAGAGTTCTAACCTATTTAGCAATTTTAATTTTCTTCCTAAATTTTCTGGTGGGAATATTTTCCGCCCCGCCTTTCAGTTTTACAAATCCCTATAAGCTGGACAAAATTATCTCTTATCTTGAAAGTAACAACTTACTTTTTGTTAGATCTGACGCAGAATTAGCCCATCGGTTGATGTTTCTTTCAAACGAAAAAATAATTGCTTCTGTGAGTGAAGGTGGAATGATGGCTCAAAGACGGAGAGAGTACGAAGATTTAGTTAAGAGCGCAACGAAGCAAGAAACCGCTTATGTTTTTAGAAACTCCTCGAAAATTTTGCCTGGTTTGTTTAAACAGATCCAAAACGAGGGCTATCAGAAGGTTTTTGAGGATTCGGAAATTTCAGTTTTTGTTTTTGGAAAATAACATATGCTACCTAAGTTACTAGGGTTAACTAGGAAAATAAGAATCAGTAGAACCGCTATTTTTCTCGCGGTTTTCCTGGCAATTGCACTGGTAATCAAAACTTATTTTCTTTCCCATGTTACTCCACTATTTTTTGGGTTAACTTTTGAGGATATAATGTTAAGGCTTTCTTACGCAAACTCTAGCCCAGTTCCAATTCCTTATATTTCCGGATTTGTGGAATATCCGGTTATAATTGGGATTTTTATTTGGGTCACTGCCATTTTGTCTTCAGGCACAGGGTTTTTTATTCTAAACGGGATTCTACTTTCTATAGCCAGTGTATTTTCGGTTGGATTATTAGAAAGGTTGGGGGGATTGGGAAGAAGGGAGCTAGCAATAATTTTTTTGTCCCCGACGCCATTCCTCTTTACCGCCTACAACTGGGACGCGCTGGCGGTACTTTTCACCTCGTTGGGGATATTTTATTTTTCAAAAAAGAAATTTTTATTGACCTCTTTATTTTTCGCGCTTGGAGCGAATACTAAACTGTACCCGGGATTATTTTTGCCTCCTCTTTTTGTGATTATTTATAAAGAGCTGGGGGTAAAAGAGCTTTTAAAAAATATTTTTGGGGTCGGATTGATTTCTTTTTTAATAAACATCCCTTTTATTATTTTTGGTTACGAAGGTTGGTCGGTTTTTCTTAAATTTAACAGTTCCCGCGGCCCGAATATCGATTCTATTTGGGCAGGAATCTGGAAAATGGCGTTAAAGTTTATTGATCAAGGTGCTCTTTTAAAATTTACAAACGCCTTTTCTTTGGCTCTTTTTCTTATTCCCACGATCTTGATTCTTTTTTTTCTATTTAAAAATTATCTTTCGAAAAACTATCTACCGCTTTTTTTGATATCGTCCTCTCTAATCCTTTTTCTGTTTATTTTTACGAATAAGGTTTACTCGCCTCCTTATAATCTCTGGTTTCTACCATTTTTTATCTTAATTCCTAAATTAAACCTGAAGAAAATACTTGCATATGAGTGGGCAAACGGGTTAGTCTACTGGTCTGTTTTCCAGTACTTTTTCGAAACAAACATCTTAGGGAAAAATGTTCTTGATTTTCCTTGGTATAAACTGACCTATTTTTTTGTTCTTTTTCGTCATCTTACGATATTGTTTTTAATACTAGAGCTTTTTGTGATTTTTAAATCCGCTCTAAATCATGAAAATATCAAAGACCCACCTACCAAAATTTAATTTTCTTCTTGGAACCCTTATTATCTTTTCCGCTTTTTTCCTTTTTTTTCAATTGGGAGATAACAAGTTGATTGAATATGATGAGGGTATTTATGGCGTTGTTTCCCAAAACATCTTAAAGACAGGGGATTTTTTGACTCTGACTTGGAAGGACGGGAATGCCTGGTTTGATAAAGGACCTTTCTACTTTTGGTTATCGGCGGCATCAATCAAGATTTTTGGCCAAACCGCTTTTGCGGTTAGGTTCTTTTCCGCTTTTTTTGGTTATTTGAGTGTGTTTTTGGTATTTCTTATTGGTAAGCGGTTGTTTTCCGAGCGGGTCGGCTTAATTTCAGGTTTTATTTTGGCATCATCGACTGGGTATTTGTATTACGCTCGTCTTGGGATGCTTGATGTGCCCACCGCTTTCTTTATTAGTTTTTCCCTTTATTTTCTCATTGTCGGTAGAGAACATCTGGTCAACGACAAGCTAAAACTTTCAGTAGTAAATTATTCAATCGTGGCGGTGGCAATTTCGGGAGCGTTTTTACTTAGAGGTTTTGTCGGACTTATTGGGGTAGTTTCTTTTGCCCTTTTCGTTTTAGTTTTTGACGGTTTTAAAGGAGTAATTAAAAATATTCGTCAAATTATCCTTCCCGTCTTAATTTTTTTCACCTTATCTGCCCCCTGGCACGTTTTAATGTATCTAAAGCACGGCGACACCTTTTTAACGACTTATTTTGGACACCAGATGTTTTCCCGATTTGCCGGCACCATCGAAGGTAAAAGCGCCCCCCGTTTTTGGTATTTGGCGGTTATCCGTACCCAATTTAGGATTTGGTTTGTCCCACTTATCCCTGCTTTTTTTCTTGGAATTTTCCAGTTTATTAAAAACATAATTGCAAAAAACAAAAAAGAAGTCAGCGGGCTCGGTTTAATTTTAATTTGGGCAACGATAACGTTCATGGTTTTCACGATCGCTAACTCAAAACTTATTTGGTATATTTTGCCGATTTATCCTGCGCTTTCTCTACTAAGCGCTTGGTTTATTGAAAAAGCATTTACTTTTGCAACAAGAATGACTTTTCTGCCAGAAGTTTCTTTAATTGTTTTAGTGCTTTCGATTTCAATTTTTTACAATATAAGAATGTGGGAAAGGATAAAAACAGAGGATTTTAATAACGAGGCTTTTGGTGTGATTGAAGCAAAAAACCGTATTGCGAGAAATGAATCACTATGTTGCGCTGATGTTGGCTGGTCCGTATGCCAGTTTTATGCCTCTCCTGCGTTGGCAATTGATACAAAAGTGAGTGACTTAGACGCCTTTTTAAAGACCAAGTGTACCTACGGTATAGTTAGTAGAGAGTCCTTAAAGTCCCTAAAGACAACTGACGTTTTTAATATTGTTTCCGAATTAGGGGACTATCTTCTGCTAACTTCAAGGAAGAGTGATAAAATATAATAATGAAGATTCTCATGTTGACCTACGATTTGCCGTATCCCCTTAATTCCGGCGGAAAGATCCGGGATTACCACTATTTAAAACTATTAAGTAAGGATCATCAGGTAACTCTATTGTCTTTTTATCGTAAGGATGATCAAGTTAAAGAAATTTCAGAACTTAAACCACTAGCGGAGAAAATCCTAATGGTTAAGAGAAGGAAGGTTTGGTCCATAAAAAATATTATTCGCGCCGGTTTTTCGACTCTTCCTTTTTCCGCATCCACTTATGTTTCAAAGGAATTCAAAGAATTACTTTCGAAGGAACTCGAGGAAAACTACGACCTGGTTTTCTTTGATTCATTTTACTCGGCGGTTTACTTACCCTACGTTTCAAAATTTGGGATCAAAACTTATCTTGGTAACGTTAATGTGGAGTGGCAGATCTATTACCGATTTGCAAATAAAGCGATGATTTTCCTACGTCCAATTCTACTTTTTGATGTTTTAAAAATGAAAATTTTTGAAAAGAAGCTTTGGAAAGTGGCTGATTTTAATACGGCGGTCTCCTCTTTGGATGCGCAAGCAATCAAAAAAGCGACTGGTAAGGCCTGTCCGGTGGCTTTTAATGGGGTAGATCTGGCGTCCTTCAAAAAGAGAAAAGTTGATAAAGAAAGTAGAAATATTTTTTTTATAGGGAATTTAAAGTACGCTGCGAATGAGGAGGCGATGAGGTTTTTTCTTAGGGATATTTTTCCGAAACTTTCGCAAATACTACCCGAAGTAGAATTTAAACTTGTTAGTATGCACCGACCTAATTGGATATTGAGGTATCTTAAGAATCCTAGGGTTGAATTTATTGAGGACAGTAAAACCCCCTCGTCAAAATTTCTCTCAAAGGCGGACGTAACGATTTGTCCGATGCGGGTGGCGAGCGGAACAAATATTAAAGTTTTGGAGTCGATGGCGGCTGGTGTTCCCGTAGTTGCAACGACAATCGGGGCGGAGGGGTTAGCTTTAGAGGCTGGGAAAGATATTCTTATTGCTGACTCCCCGTTAGATTTTGCTAAATCGATCGCTAAAGTTTTTAACGACCCCGCTTTTGCGGAGAATTTATCTGAAGCTGGACGAGAACTTGTGACCGAGAAATACACTTGGGAGTCAAGTTTTAAAATCTTTGAAAAGGAAGTTTTATATCGAGTTTCTCTGACAAAATGAAAGTTTTTTCGATCCTAAAATTTTTATTAGTTTTGCTTACTTTTACGCTTCCTCTGGCAAATAGCGATCTTTTTCGGTGTTTACCCCAAAGCTTTTTATCCCAAACTTTATTTTGATTTTCGTGTTATTTTTCTTAGGTTTAAATTTCCTTTTATCAAAAAGAATTGCGGCAGTAGGTTTTATTAAAGCTGTCCTTAAAGATTGGCCGTTTCGCCTTTTGGTGCTTCTTCTTTTTGCAAGGATTTTATCTCTTATAAATTCAGAAAATCTAAAACAAAGCACTCTACTCCTGCTTTTTTACACCGCGGTTATTGGTTTATATGTTGTGCTGTTCTTTTTAAGTCAAAAAGAGCCTGATTTTCTAGCTAAAATTTTTAAAAAGGTGTACATCCCGACTGCTTGTTTTACGGGTTTTTACGGCCTTATTCAAGTACTATTTTTAATTATCGGGAAAAAACTTCCAGGAGTGCTTGTTGGTAACTCTTTTTTACGAGTTCCTGCTACTTTTTACGACGCAAATCACCTTCCGCCCCTTCTTATTTCGGTAATACCCCTTATATTATCTCTAGCCTGGCTTCAAAAAAAGAAAAGCTTAAGATACTTTTATTATTTTGTTTCAGTGGTTTTAACGCTGGTTATCTTTTTCACTTTTTCTCGAAGTGGAATTCTTGCCTTTGGAATAAGTATTTTTTTCTTTGTCGCTTACCTAATTAAATTTAAATATTACCAAAAAGTTAGCCTTTTCGCCGGCCTTTTTGGAATTCTAATCTTGCTTTTTGTTCTGTCTTCTAGAACAAACATTTCTTTTGTAAAAAGAATCGCTTCCGTAATAAACCCAATGGAAAGATCGACCAGCGCTCATGGCCTCTTGCTTTCCGGAGAATGGGATTTATTTACCAAAAATCCGCTAATTGGCGTTGGTTATGGTTCATTTAATGAGCATTTTAGAGGTACCCCGATCGGAGAGGCTCACGCCAAAATTGACCCCGCTTTGAATGTCCGTCTTCCCACTCACAGTATTTGGCTTGAGGTGCTTTGTGAGACGGGGTTGCTCGGTTTTTTGCCATATTTTGGGTTTATGTTTTACTTAGTTCATTCGCTAGCCAAATCTGTTGAGTTAGCAAAGAATAATCATGACCGACTTTTTTCCGCAGGAATTATTTCGAGCGTGGTTGGAATTTTAGTTGGGGGCATATTTTACTCATATAATCTTGTCTATTTTTGGTTTTTTCTTTTTTCCGGAATTTTTTTGGCCCGTTTGATTTTTATAGATACTCGCGAAATCAAAAAAGAGGAGTTCTCGCCAGAAAAGGTTGATTTTAGGGAAATTATTCCCCTAATGTTTATTTTTGGATTTTCCCTTCTAATTATTTTTTTTGGAATTGGCGCGGCGAATTTATCCGGTCGGGAAGCCTTCTTTGCGGTTTTATCTAAATCTGTCCTTCGCGATTGGGAGAGAAGTTGGGCCCACTGGTGGGTTCCGATTTATCGAGGTGTAGATTACCCAATGAAGATGGGATTAAATCAAATTTACGTCTGGCTTTCGTCTTTAGCAATGTTTTTTTATCAAATAAACCCAGTCACTCCAAGATTTTGGTCGGCTTTCTTTGGCTCTATTTCAACTCTTTTTATCTATGTAATCGTAAGAAAATTTTTCAATATTAGGTTCGCGTTGCTTTTAAGTGCTCTTTTTCTTTCTTGTCCTGTATTTTTAAAATTTACCAAGTTGGGCTTACCCTACTCACTTTTAATATTTGGGATACTTCTGGTCGCGTTTGGAATAAGTGCAATCTTTGCCCGCAATATAAAACGAAAATCCGTTTCTCTGCCAATAAATTTTTCATTTATATCTTTGCTTCTTCCCCTCTTATCTTTAGTAATTTTTAAGACTTATATTTTTCCAGAAAATGTCTTAAAACACGAAGTTTATCTTATCGGAATTCGTGAAAAGATAAATAACAATGGAAATTTGCCAAATATTATTGTGATGTCGCCTTCAGATACTCTTGATTATCATGGGGAAGTGCCTTTTAAATATGTGGAGGAGTCGACTTTACGAGAGGAGATTTTGAAGTGGAATAAAGGCTCCTTTGTTTTTCTTAACGTCGAAAAGTATGATAGTCTTAAGGAGTCCTTTTATTCAGATAAGGTGGGTTTACGAGTGGTTGCTTCTTCTTCCGATTTGTTACTCATAGAAAGAATATGAAATTATCTGTCTTTTTTCCTTTTTATAATGAAGAACTAAACATTGAGCGGGTAGTTACGAATGCCTCCGAGATTCTTGAAAAAATCGAATCGGATTACGAGATTATTGTGGTTAACGATGGCTCAAGAGATAAAACGGAGGAGATTGCAAATAGTTTATCCGAAAAAAACAAAAAAGTTAGGGTAATTTCCCATCATCCAAATCGCGGTTATGGTGGGGCTTTAAAGTCTGGTTTTTACGGGGCAACGGGGGATTATATTTTCTTTAGTGATGGAGATGGCCAATTTGATTTTTCCCAATTTCAAGTTTTTTGGGATCGGAGAAAAGAAGCGGATTTAATTCTTGGGTATAGAACTAATCGCATGGAGACCGATGGTTGGAAGCGAGTTTTAAACGCCAAACTCTGGAATGTACTTAATCGAGCTATGTTTAACTTAAGGATTAGAGACATTGATTGCGCTTTTAAATTGATCAACAAAAAGGTGATTGATGCTATTCCCAAAATGCAGTCGGAAGGGGCGATGGTTTCTGCTGAGCTTTTGATTAAGGCAAAGGATGCTGGATTTACTTTTTTGGAGCTACCGGTAATTCATCTTGTTAGCCCAGAGAAGCTAGGTGGGAGTACGGGAGCGAAGCCCAAAGTGATTATCAGAGCTTTCAAGGAGCTCTTCCGTTTTCGCCTAAATTACTCTAGCTCCCAGCAAAAACCAAAAGTATGACAAAAATCGCGGTCGTTGGCGGAGGTCCTCAAGGCCTTTACATTGCTTACAAACTTTCTAAAAACGGACATAAAGTTACTCTTTTTGAAAAGTCGGATACTTTGGGAGGTTTGGCAGGGAGTTTTTCCTATGCTGGTTTTACTCTAGAAAAGTTTTATCATCATTTTTTTTCTACCGACGAAAAGGTTGTCTCTTTGATAAAAGAGCTGGGTTTATCGGACAGGCTTGATTGGAGAGGCCAGAATACGGCTAATTTTGTTGAAGGGAAATTCTATCCATTTTCTACTCCACTCGATATTCTTAAATTCAATCGGTTAAGTTTGTTTGACCGACTCCGTTTTGGAATAGCGACCGCTTTTCTTAAATTTCTCCCGGTATCTTTAGGGATTTCATTATTTTCAAAAAACGAAGCCACAAAAATTACCCCTAAAATTTATGGAAAATCAGCTTATGAAGAAGTTTGGAAACCGCTTTTGTCCGGAAAATTTGGGCCATTTGTTGAAGATATTTCTATGGTTTGGTTTTGGGGGAGAATTAAACTACGAAGTTCTAATTTAGGCTATCTTGTAGGCGGTTCTCAGGCTCTTTTCGAGTCTCTTTCTGAACAAATACTTAAAAAAGACGGCTCAGCCCATCTTAATGAAGAAGTGACTAATATGTCTTATGAGTCTAATTGGAAAATCACGACAAATAAGGGGGAGTATTTCTTTGACAAAGTTGTCTTTACAGGTTCCTCTGAAACATTGGAGTTGCTTCTTAGAGATAGCGAGATGATTAAAGTAACCAAGGTTCCTTATATTGGCGCGCGCACGGCAGTTTTAATTCTTAAAGAAAAGATATCTGATTATTACTGGGTAAACTTAAATGACAGGAATTCTCCCTTTTTGGCGCTTGTTGAACATACGAATTTCCGTGACACTAAGGAGTATAGCGGTAAGCATATTGTTTATTTAGGAAATTACCTAGATATAAGTAGTGATGAATATAAATTGCCGGATGGAGAAGTTGTCGATAAGGCGATTTCTTTTATTAAAAAAATAAAGCCGAATTTTTCGGAAAAAAATATTGAGAAAGCCTTTGTTTTCCGGGAAAAATATGCTCAACCAATTATGCGGGTGGGTTACGAAAATAACTTGCCCAAGATGGACCTGGGCAACAACTTGTATTTTGCTTCAATGGAGCATATCTGGCCTTGGGATAGGGGGATTGAGCAGGCGTTTAGTTTAGGAGAGAAGTTACTTAGTTACTTATGACAGATATTTCGATAATTATCATAAATTTCAACACACCAAAACTGTTTCATGATTGTTTGGAGTCGCTTAAGTAGGTTTGAGAGGCTAGATAAGTAGCCCCGAAAAATCAGGAGGGCACCAGCGAAAAGTCAATTTTGATACTTTTTTCGAAATTGAAGCAACCGTCGGGACGTCACAATAATCATTATCGAAATAAATACCCCTTCTAAGTTACATATTTTGTTAGACTGGGAGTGATTGTTCTTAAGATAAAGCGTTTTTTCTGGATTACTTATTCGAATACGTAATCTTTAAAGTGTGGTATAAATTAGCTATGTCTGACAAAAAACTGGAAGATAGGAATATCAGAAAAATAACTAGAATTGGAAACATTTCCTACGGAATCACCATTCCAATTGAAGTTATTCGTCAGTTTGGCTGGAAGGAAAGGCAAAAAGTAATCCTCAAAATAGATTCCAAAAATAAAATTATTGTAGTTCGCGATTGGAAACCTTAATCCGATGGCAAAGGCAATTTCAAGAAAGAAACAGGAATATGAGCATCAAAGAGTTAAAAGGTAAGTGGAGTAAAGAAAAGGAATATTATAAAAACCAAGAGCTTGGCTCGGGTGTTCATAGTTTCGTCAAAGCTTTTTTTGAAAGCGAAGAGCTCTTTGATTTAAGGGAAGGCTCTCTTTCAAGAAAATTGGAATCAAGAAAAAATGAGTATATTCACGAAAATAAAGCAAAGGAAGGTCGAAAGGCAGATTTTGTTGTTTATATTAGTCCAGAGATTATTATTCCTTTGGAAGCAGAGTGTTACGGTAATATTCAAGCGGGTATAAAACAACTTATCGCTTACCAAAAAGATTTCGATAAACATTACGGGATTTTAACGGATGGCTATACTTGGCGTTTTTACAACAACAACATTTATCGTGAGTTTAGCTTAGACCAAATTTTTAATGAAACCGATCTTTTCCTTGAATTTTGGAAGGAATACGTCAAGCCGGAGTTTTATTACCTAACTTTTTTTGAACCTCAAAGCCAACTCACTCTTTTGAAAGAGGAAAGACTTCCTGTTGAAGAAAATAGGCAGATATTTTTTGACGATATTACCAAACTAATAAGAAGTTTTAAAAACAAGCTTCAGATTGAGGGATATTTTGAGGGATTGGACAGAAGAGATAGAGAGAAAAAGGCAGTCGAGATTACTTACGCTTATGTTATCCAGTTCATTTTGTATAAAACTTTGGTTGATAACGGGTTTGATAATTTTGTTCAGGAATTTGCAGATATTGTTAAAGCGATTCACGAATGCCTCAAAGTTAAACAATACGGTAAGATTTTAGGTGTTATTGAAGGTATCTCAAATAAAATCTCTCAAAATATTTATAGACCTTTCAAGAAGGAGCAGGATTTCATCAATCAGATTTTGCTTGCCTTGTACAGGCAACCCAAGAACGAACTTCACGATGTTGCCCCGTGGCTTGATATATTCGTTTTTATTAAAAAATATAACTTCGCTAACATCCAGAATGAGATTTTTGGTTATATTTACGAAAACTATCTTAAGGAGTTGTATGAGGACACAAAAAAGGGGCAATACTTTACCGATCCGGCAGTTGTTAACTTTATGCTACAACAAGTCGGATTTACCCCGGAGGCTCTTCAAAAAAGATATCAGGACGACAAAAATAGCATTTCATTAATTGATCCATCTTGCGGAAGCGGGACTTTCCTCTACAGCGCTGTTGACTCTGTTCTTAAAGCATTTGGCAACAGTTCCTTTGAAAAATCTGAACAGGTCGAGAAAATTATCAATGATAATATTTTTGGGTTGGACATTGCCGAGTTCCCACTATACCTAGCCGAAATGAATATCTTAATGAGAATGTTACCTCAAATAATTAACGAGAAATATAACAACCCCGTTGATAAAAAAATTAAGGTTTTCCTCACTAGAGATAGTATTTCTGAGTTTATGGACACTGCTTTACGCAATACTTTTAATGACCAGACAGTTGAATTTCAAAAGAAAGCACGTTCCCCCAATCAAATTCCTCTTTTTTCTCAAAAATTAGATTTAGGATACAAAAGTTACGTCAGAGAGGAAAGCGATTTGGAGGAAATGAAAAAAAGCCTTGAAAACCAGCAGGAATGCCCAAGAAGGCGTTTTGACTTTGTAATAGGTAACCCGCCTTATGTGGGATATAACGAGTGCGCAAAACAGAGTGTTTTGACCTTTGAGTTAATGAAGCGTGGCAAAATAAAACTCAATAATATTTACGGTGTGAATCTTCATAGTGTTCCTGACAATTCTAAAAAGTATCGTCCTAACCCCAATCTTTATGCTTTTTTCATTGCATTAGGTTTTGCCCTTCTTAAAGATAATGGTAGACTTTGCTATATCATTCCGCAAACACTTTTAACCGCTGGAGATCTAGACGTTCTTCGCTATCATTTAGCTAAATTTACCACGATTGAGAAAATAATTACATTTAGCGGCAAGATGTTTGTGGGTAGAGGATTAAGGCAGAATAAGCCAATAGCTACCTCGAGCCTGATTTTTGCTATAAGGAGAGAACTACCACCTACACTTCACCATGTCGAGATAATCAACTATGCGAATTCAGACGATGAGGTAGGGCACGCGCTAGAAAACATTTCAGCCAATAAAAAAATCAATAAAAAGATGGTATTGCAATCTGAGTTTTTACGAAATGTGACTAATTGGAACTTTATTAAGCAAAACAAAGCATTTCTTGACTTTTATAACGAGTACAAGAGAACTACTGAGGATATTTCAATCTATTACGAACATACATTTTCTAAATTCCAATTCAAAACTAAATTCTTTTTTGATAGTGGGTATAGCATTGATGAAAGTAAGCTGTTGAAAGAAGAGCCGAACGAGGAATTTTATTACTACCCCAAATTAAATAGTTCACTCTGGACAATTAAAGGGTCTAAGGGGTATTGGCCAAACATTCGCTTAGGTAATTCGTCATATACCATAAAGTTGAGGCAGGCCAACCAAGGGTATAACCTGCTAGATAGTAAATTTAAACTGATGTGGTCATACGCCAATCCTAGTAGGTTTTTCTTTACCACTCAGCCAGTTATCTGGGCGAGAAATCAAATCTGTGCAATAGGAAGCGACAACGAAAAAGAGGTTTTATATCTCTTTGCTTTGCTCAACTCCTCATCCATAACTCTAATTCTTAATTCCCTCCTAAGAAGCGAAAATGAAAAAAACTTTCTTATTTCAACCACTTCTGTAAAAGAGTTTGTTCGTGTGCCAAAGATTGATGAAAGAAATCAACTAATCAAGAACGAAATTATTAAACAGACTAGCCAATTACTCGGTTTAGAGGAGTTAACTCTTTCAGATTTTGTTGATTTTTCAAACGTGTTGGTTCAGAAGTTTGACAACGTTATAACAAAAGATGGCTGTTTGGTTTTAATAAAAGATGACAAAGAGATAAAGCTACAAATTAAGGATAATCTTGATCTGATCAAAAAGATAATTGACGGGAATTACGGTGACCAAAAATTAGATTTTGAAAGAAAGCAAATACTACTGGAAGATTTAAAATCATTGCCGATCATTGATTTTGATAAGCAAAAGGGGATTAAAGGTTTTATAGACAACCTCGTCTTTTGTCTTTACTTCAACATTGACATTCCTAAAGACAAAGTTTCGGATGCCAAATTCGTTAATTCCCAATGCCTGAAAAATAAATTTTATGAGCAATTATCAAAATAACAACATTTAATTGGGTGGGTCTTTTTCGAGATTACTTATTCGAATAAGTAATCTTTCATACTATCGTTATTGTCACAATATTGTCACAATAATTCCACAAGAAATTGGCGAGATAGGATCAGCCTCGACTGCTAGGCGGGTCTCACAGCTACAGATAATACAATTGAAAAAACAAAAAGCGAGAAGGGGTATTTTGCGGTAGAATCACCCCAATGAAAAAAGATCAAAAAGAATTTTTTGATGATTTAGCTGCCGGTGATTACGCGCCTTTAAGAAGTACGGGAAGCTTCGCTGTAAAAAGAATCAACAAGATTGTCCTTGATTTTGTTCTAGGTGGAGTCAAAACCGATGCAAGAATTTTGGAACTTGGTTGTGGCAAGGGTCCTTGGACCCTTTTACTATTAGAGCTTGGATACAAGGTTACCGCGGTTGATTTTTCTCCCAAATCATTAAAAATTCTCGAAGAAAGAGCTCGCTCTTTTGGATTTTCTGATAGACTCACCACCTATGAAAAAGACATCACTAAACCCCTTGCTTTATCCGGATTTGAGCGAGTATTTTGCATTGATACCTTACACCACATTTCTAACCCTGCCGAAGTTGTTTTACAGATGTCGCGTGCGGTTGTTACCGGTGGGAAAGTAAGTGTTCTCGAACCTAATCCATTTAACCTTTGGTGGTGGATTGGGGCGCCCCTATTTGATAAATATTTTGATTTAAGTATTGAATCGGGAATGACAAAGACTTCCCCACAAAAACTTAGAGGCTATTTTGAAAAAGCAGATATCACAAAGATTGAAATACTACCACTTGAACTTTTTCCGATGATTTCGCCGGATAGATTGCCTTTAATAATAAAAATAGAAAACTTTCTGTATAGACTCCCATTTGTTAAAAATTTCTCTGCCATAAACCTTTGTGGAGGATGGAAAGATTAATCTATGAAATCTAAAGAAAAAATTGATCACAGAATTTATGATGACTATTATTTTCGAGATGTTACCGGTTACACAATTGATGATCACTATGTTTTTCGAACGGCGAAACGTTTAATCAATTCAACTTTTGGAAAGCGCAAAGGAAGGGTTTTGGACATTGGTTTTGGCCGAGGAGAAATGCTCAAGTACCTATATGATGCGGGGTGGAACTCAATGGGGGTTGATTGTTCCGAATCAGCGGTCAAAAAAGCTAAGGCAGAGATTGGGGAGAGAAAAATTTCTCTACTTAAAAAAGAGGTAAGCGAGATGAATTTTCCGGAAGATTTTTTTGATTTAGTGCTTTTTTTAAATGTCTGGGAGCATCTTAACGAAAGTGAGATCAATCTGGTTCTTTCTACCGTATCAAAAATTCTTAAGAAAGATGGTTTTTTTATTGCCCAAACCTCCCCAACTAAGTATCAGGTGAAGCTCGGTCATTTTTTGATGCGGTTATTGGGACTTACTCCCAACTCTCCCGCCTGGCATATAAACGAGCAGAGCTATGGTTCCGTTTTAGCCTCGTTAAATAAACATAATCTAACAGGAAAAGTTTGGTTGGAGAGAACGCCTAAATTTTGGTCTTCCCAAATTGATGCAAAGCAGCGGATGCTAAAATTTATACTTTGTCTTTTCGATAAGATTATAGACAGTAAAATCGGGAGCTTTTTTATTGATAGATACCCTATTAATCGTTTTTTTGCGACCGACATTTGGATTATCGCCATAAACATATAAGCAATAAATTGGCGGGTCACAGCCAGCCTCGCCCACGAGTCTAGGCGGGCCCCGCAGCTACAAAATTCAGTTTCAAGCCATCAAATTTGGTATAATAAGGACATGAGAATAGGAATAGACGCGCGATTTTATGGGGTGGGTGGAATAGGAAGGTATCAAAGCAATTTAATCCGCGAGTTAGAAAAATTGGATAAAGAAAATGATTATTTTATTTTCCTAAACTCGGAGGGTTTCGAGAAGTATAAATGTGAAAATCCAAGATTTAAGAAAGTTGAGGCTGACTTTAAGCCCTATTCATTTTCGGAGCAACTTTTTTTCCCAATAACTTTATACAAAAATAAGCTTGATTTAGTTCATTTTACCCATTTTAATTTACCCCTTCTTTATCTTCGCCCATATGTTGTTACCATTCATGATTTAATAATGAGTGAATTTCCCACTCAAAAAACTTCCACCCGCGGAGCAATTGTTTTTTTCTTTAAACGTTTGGGATATGAACTCACAATCAGGTGGGCGATAAAGTTCGCCAAGAAGGTTCTCGCAGTCTCAAACGCCACAAAAGAAGATATTGTCAAAAACTTTAAGACCGCGTCAGAAAAAATAGTAGTCACTTATGAAGGTTTGGACGTGGATTTATCCAAAACAAAAGATTTAACTGGCTCGGAGGAAATTCCTAAAGAATATGGTATTTCCAAACCATATTTACTCTATGTTAGCAGTATGTACCCCCACAAAAATGTTGCTCGTTTGGCGGAGGCTTTTAAGATTATCAAAAAGGATAAAGATATTCAGTTGGTACTGGTGGGAAAGGTGAGTTATTTTTCTAAACGAGCAAGAAATGAAGTGAAGGAGATTTTGGGAGAAGATTTAAGTAAAGAGGTGATATTTCCCAATTTTCAAAGGGATGATGGATATCTTCCGGATGAGGATCTGTACTATTTTTATAAAAACGCGGCCCTTTATGTATTTCCTTCTTTAAAGGAAGGCTTTGGATTACCACTCCTTGAAGCGATGACCCATCGATTACCCGTTTGCGCTTCTAATATTTCCTGCATGCCAGAGATTGGAGGAGAGGCTGTTTATTATTTTAATCCGTATGACCCTAAAGATATGGCAGAGAAAATAATTGGTCTTTTGGGAGATGAGAAATTGCAGAAAAGTTTGGTGGAAAAAGGGCTTAACCAAACCAAGAAGTTTAGTTGGGAAAAAATGGCCCGAGAAACCCTTGCCCAATATCATGCCTTATGAAAATTGCTTTAGTTCACGATAGTTTTATACAATCGGGTGGGGCGGAAAGTGTTTTTGAGGCAATATTTGAACTTTACCCAGAAGCGGATATTTTTACCTCTATTTATGATAAGAAGTTCGCTTCCCGTTACGGGAAAATTAAGGCTTCCCGCCTATTACAGAGGCTTCCCTTTAAGGATAAAATTGAAAAATTCGCTTATTTCCTAATGCCTTTAGTTTTTGAATCTTTTGATTTTTCCGGTTACGATTTGGTGATTAGCTCTTCCGCCCGTTTTTCTCATGGTATAACAACTAGCTCAAAAACTTGCCATATTTGTTATATGCACTCTCCCGCCCGTTTTCTTTGGGAGCCGTTTGATTATTTTTCGAGCAATCTTATAAGACTGATTACTTCGCCAATCAATTTATGGCTTCGGATTTGGGATCAGGCGGCGGTTGAACGGGTCGACGCGATTTTTGCAAATTCTAATTACACTGCAGAGAAGATCAAAAAGTTCTACAACCGCGATTCAACGATCGTTTATCCTTTTCAAAGTAAAGAATGCCGGCAACCTGTTGAAAAGAGAAAGGACTTTTTTCTAATTGTTTCTAGACTTTCCCGTTGGAAGCAGACGGATCTTGCGATCCTTGTCGCAAATAAGCTTAAAATTAAACTTGTTGTTGTTGGCGAAGGGGAGGATCTCCCTCGACTAAAAAGGATGGCAGGGAAGACGGTAACTTTTACGGGGAGAATTTCAGATTCGAATGTGGTAGACTTAATGAGTCGGGCAAAAGCTTTGATTTTTCCTCAAAAAGAGGATTTTGGGATAACGGCGGTAGAAGCGATGGTTTGCAAATGCCCCGTGATTGCGTTTTCCGAAGGTGGGGCGCTTGAAACTGTTATTAACGAGGAAACCGGTATTTTTTTCAATGACCAAACTGTCGTATCATTAGAGAAAGCGGTTCTTGATTTTGACAAGTTTCATTTTAAAGGGGAGAATTGTGTTCGTCGGGGTAAGGAATTTTCAAAAGAAATTTTCTTAAAAACTTTTTCCGTTTCGGTAAAACGCGAGTATGAAAAATTTTTACAATCCCATCAAGAGATTAATTGATATTTTAGGGGCGGGTTTTTTCCTTTTTTGTTATTCGCCCATGTTAATCCTTTCTGCCATTTGGATCAAAATTACTTCTCCTGGACCAGTCTTTGCCGATATTCCCGCCAGAGTTGGGAAAGGCGGGAAGCCTTTCCGAATGTATAAGTTAAGGACAATGATCCCCAAAGCCCACGAGTACCTTTTGAACCACCCAGATTTGCACGAGAAGTATAAACTCAATAACTACAAATTAAAACCAGAGGAGGATCCAAGGATTATTCCGGGAGGTAGGTTCTTAAGGAGATTTTCAATTGATGAGGCGCCTCAATTTTTGAATATTTTGCGGGGGCAGATGAGTCTCGTTGGTCCGAGGGCGTATTATCCCTTTGAGCTTGAGGAGCAAAATAAAAGAAATGAGGGGATTGAAGTTTTTATTAAAAAGGCAACTAGTATAAAACCAGGATTGACGGGACCCTGGCAAGTTTCTGGGAGAACCACGATTGATTTTCCAGGAAGAGTAAAGATGGACGCGAAATATTCTGAAAATTATTCTTTTCTCAAAGATTTGTTAATTTTATTTAAAACCCCTTGGGCGGTGGTCGCCGGTCGGGGGGCGGAGTAGTTTTTAAAATATGAAAAGCATAAACCAAAGCAGAAAGGCTTCTTTTTCTTTTAATCTTCCCAAAATTAATATTCCTTTTATGTCTAAATTTAAATTTAACAAAAAAATTCTGCTTTGGGTTTTTGGGGCAACTGCAATTATTGGGTTGGTGCTTTTTTTTCTGATTATAATTCCTGTTAAGAACATTTTTTCTTCGACCGCTTCTTTGAATGAGCACATTAAATACACCAAGGACGGTTTTTTGCT
>Ga0066637_10000625_pt1 | contig 21838 bp, 21 predicted proteins | sample CryGeyCG2014_020_FD_62737 | JGI IMG/M metagenome (GOLD analysis project Ga0066637, IMG submission 62737) | Groundwater microbial communities from aquifer - Crystal Geyser CG08_land_8/20/14_0.20 | ecosystem: Environmental > Aquatic > Deep subsurface > Groundwater | place: USA: Utah: Grand County...
TATCTAGGTATTTTAGATTAAACTCACCAGCCATCCCAATAACATCCCAACAAAAATTCCTGCTGTTAAAAATGGCATTGCAGGATAGAATTTACCTTTTCTTGCTACCATAAACAGAGCTGCGAGCGCCACAACTGCTCCTGTTGTTACAAGCAATGCAGAAATCAAGCCAAAGGATTTAAGAAAAATTCCTGCGGCGATTATCGGAAATATAACATCTCCTCCGCCTAAAATTGCCAAACTGAATTTTATTCTTTGCTTCTTTAAAACCTTTTCAGGAACTTTATTTTTATACTTCTGCTTTAAAAATTTAATTTTTTCTCTTTCTTTTTTGCTTGTGTATGGAACAAAAAAACCAGCAAAGAATTTCAATTCGTTAATTTGAAATTTAGCCATGTTCTGCATGAACTTGGAATGCCAGACAGCATAAATATCATAAGCTGAAATCAAGATTAACAAAACAATTATTGTCCATATATTCAAGATAGGAACAAAAACAGCTGCTATTCCTGGATATATCATTAATTCAGTTATGTTATGCACAAGTAAATTTCTTTTGAATATTTTGAAAAAAGCCAAAGGCAGAGCAATTAAAGCTGCTATGAGCGTAGCATATGAAGTATCAAATTTTAAAAATAAGCTGTTTAAAGTTATGCTGATGGCTAAGATAACAACTATAAAAAACCAGATTCTTAAGAAAAGCGCGGCTTTTATTCTTGTTAACAACAAAATTAAAAGGATTGCTAGAACAAAAGCGATTATTATTGAGATTAGAGAAACTTGGGGTTTAACTTCTGGCGGCTCCATTCCATAAGGAAGGGGGTTTATTGTTCTGTTTTGCTCTTCACCATCAATTATAACTGTTTCCTTTACAGGAATGTACGCATTTATAACAGCCAGGCCAATTAATTGCGTTACAATAAACATAATTAACAAAACAGCTGTTATTTTCCATGAATGCTTCAATTTATTTACCTCATTTATCTTAATTAATAGAGAAGATGGTTTTTAAATGTTGATGAGACGTCAATTTAGCATAGAAATATTTATTAATAGAGATACTTAATTTTTTTATGGCGCCAAATTTAGATGCCTTATGCAGGCATATTTCAGAACATCTGATTGACTTGGGGGAAGCTATGGAAGTTTATAAAAACCATCCTCAATTTGATGAAAGAAAGACACTTTCCGCAAGTACTTATGTCGCCGCTTTTAAACATATATGGTTAGAACTTGCTCTAGAGAATTGTGCTACAGAAAATCCAGGATTTAATATTTCTTTTCAAACTTATCCAAATGAGGGTTATGAAACAAAAGATTATAAATTTCATTATGATTCATTAGGCAGATTATTTGTATTTTCTAAGATAACTGAACTTCCAAGGAAAGGAAGGATTCATACTGGGAAGAAATTTCATAGGGCAAGATACGAAACAACAATGATGTTAAATGGCGAGCCAGTTATTTTTGATGTTAGATTAACAGGATGGAAAAACCATGGAAGATCTAGAGGGAGATGGAAAGAGGATGAATATAAAGGTATCCGATTGATGGGTATTCAAAGATTTTTGACTAGATGGGCCCGCAACAGAAAATTACGTCCTTTAAGACAATATTGGCAAAGAACAGATTTAGATTATTGTGTTGTTATTCCAAAAGATGTTTTTGAAGGACAGGAAGACAGCGAAACCATTCGATTCGCAAGAAAAATAGGGACTCGAATTATTCCATTTTATACTGGATCTTTAGAATTTAGAAAAGAAGTTATTAATAATTTGAGAAAACATAACTTAAATATGGATGAAAATTAAATTATCTTATCCTAATTGTTTCAAGATTTCGCGGAGCAGAAGTTTCAATTCTGTTAAGTTTGTAGATAGCAGAGGCTAAATCCAAGCACTTACTTGATTCCCCGTGATTTATTATAACTTTTTTTGGCTTTGGCTGGCAGTGGTTTATAAACGCAAGCAGCTGATTTCTTCCTGAGTGGGCAGTTAAGCCGTCTATTGTATGCACTTCTATTTCTACTTTAACCTCTTCTTCTCTTCCGTCGTTTGTCATTTTAATTTCTTTAAGGCCTTCTTGGACCTGCCTTCCTAAACTTCCTATGCCTTGATAACAAACAAAAATGATGCTGTTTCTTTTGCTTCCTGCCAATTCTCTGAAGTACTCCACAGAAGCTCCTCCTTGCAACATTCCAGAAGTTGCAAGAACAATGCAACTTCCTCCCTCAATAACTTTTTTCCTTTCTTGAGAAGAGCCAACCCTGCTGAAAGTTTCAGATACAAAAGGATTATTGTCCTGAAAAATTTGGTTTCTTATATTTGAAGAAAGAAAATCTGGATAAGCAGTATGAATCCCGTTAATGTCCCATATCATTCCGTCTATATACACAGGAACTTGAGGAAGAAGATTTTGTTTAATTGCATCTTCTATTATTAGCATTGTTTCTTGCGCTCTTCCTAATCCGAGTTCAGGAATTAAAACTTTTCCTTTTCTTTCTATTGTTTTCTTTATAGCTTCAATTAAAATCATTTCTGCATCTTTTCTTTGAGGCAAGATATCATCTTTGCTTCCGTAAGTTGATTCTATAATTACAGTCTCTAGCCTTGGAAAAGAGGTTATCGCTGCATCTAATAATCTTGTTTTGCCAAATTTCATGTCTGCTGTGTAAAGCAGATTGTGCAAACCATTGCCTATGTTTAAATGAACCATCGCAGAGCCTAAAGCATGCCCAGCATTATAGAGAGTAAGCCTTATATCTGGGGTGATATCTGTGACCTCATTATAGTTCACGCATATGCTGTGCTTAACCATTTCTTTTATGTCTTTAGAAGAAAATAAGGGCTGAGTGGCTTTTTTGTAAGAAACTCCAATGAAGTCTAAAGCAAGCAAAGAAGCTATATCTCTTGTAGGAAGAGTCATATACACTGGGCCGCAATATCCCATTTTAAATAAATAGGGAATTAATCCGCTGTGGTCAAGATGCGCATGGCTTAGTATTATTGCATCTATCTCTTTAATATTAAATTCAGAAACATCAAGATATGGAAATTTATCTCTGTCTTGGGAAGCTACATCTATTCCACAATCAAGCAGTATTTTTGAAATTGGGGTGTGCAAAAGCAGACAGCTTCTGCCTACTTGCCTGCCTCCTCCTAAAATTGTAAGCCTAACCCACTCTTCTATTTTTTCTGGGTTCCAGTCGCGGTATATTTTTTTGCCTATTGAGTTTAAGAATTTTTTCCTGTAATTGTTGTTTTCGTATAAAACTTCCCTTATGTTTTCTGTTATTTTTGAAGGTATGGAAGGGGATCTTTGCACCTGCGGAATCCACAATGTTCTTTGTTTTATTTCTTGCAATACGCATCCTTCTTTTCCTATAACCATCCCGGGTTTTTTAGCTTCAATTATTACAACGCTTCTTTGGATATCAAAGATAATGTTTGTTATTTCAGCTTCTTGGGATATTATTCTTCTAATTTCTTTTTCTGCATCTTCCTGTGTGGTTAGTATTCCCTGTTCAGCTCTCAGCTCAATTCTTTTTTTAATCTTATTGACAACCTCTTTTATTTTCTCTTCCCCTTTGCTGAAAAATTCTTTGTTGTCTGTGTACAAAACTATGTTCGCGCCTTCAAAAGTAGCAGAGGTTATGCATTTCGGAAGTTCTGTTTGGATATTTTTTAGAATATCTGACATTTTTTTCTGTGTTTTGAGTTAGAATTTAAACATAAAGTAATAAAATAAGTTTGTTTGTAGTTCTTACGCGCAAAAAATTATTTCTTTTTTAAAGATTTTATATCAGGATAATTTGGTTGTATATTTTGTTCGAATTCTTGTGCAATCTTGTCTTTTGTTATAGTGTATACTACTACTCCTTCTCCTGAACCAGGATCTCTCTTGATTGCAGCATTCACACATTTTACTGCTAAAGTCATGCCTTCTTGCATGGTTATATCCTCTTTGTACTCTGAGTCTAAAAGAGAATGGCATTGGAGCATACCAGAACCGCTTGCTGAGAAGTTTTTTACTCCGTGAGCATAGCCGTCTGGAAAAATTTCAAAAAGATGATAGCCTTCAGAATCATATCCTGCTAATAAAAAATGCGTTATTCCAGGTATTGGAGAAAATTGTCTTATATTTTGGTAGACTATTGCTGAAAAAAGATTTGCTGCTTCTTTGATTGTTGGCATTTGCTTGCTTTTCAACTCTTTAAGTTTTAATTCAGCTCTTGTTAGTTTTATGACTTTTTGCAAGTCAGAAGCAACGCCAGCTATTGTGACAACAATTCGATCATTAACTTTCACAATTTTTTCTTCTTCGCGTGATGCAATATACGAAACTCCATCGTTTGAACCGAAAGTTCCTCTTTTATCCGTTGCTAAAACTATTCCTTCTTTGCATACAATTCCGAGCGTAGTAGTTCCTGTTTTCAAAACAGATTTTTTAAATTCTTCGTCCATTTTAAAGAATAACAACTTTTTTCTTTAGAATTTAGTAATACAGGGAAATAGAGGTTTATAAACTTTTTCATTTTTCAACCTTTGTTATTCCTGCCTCTTTTTTAAACTTTATGATGTTTTCCACAAAACTCTCTATTTTTGCTTCATGGCTGACAAGGATAAGCTGCTGTACTTTCAACTGAGACAATACATCACGTATCTTGTCAAGCTGGGTTTCAGAAAACCCGTCTGTTGGCTCGTCTAGAATTATTAAATCGCGGGTTTTTATCTTGCTTAATAAAGAATTAATAACCTGGTTTAAAGCAAGCCTGTAGGCAAGGGCTACGGCTGTTCTTTCGCCTCCAGAAAGGTAATTATAAGAGATTTCATAATCCTGCTGCTGTATTACTGGAGAGAATTGCTCGTCTAATTTTACTGAAAGAGATTCCGGAACAAGCATAGAAAACCATTCTGAAAATAATTTTGAAAATTCCTCGCGAAGCTTTAACATAACATTTTTTTCTGTAAACAAGATTACATTTAAGAATTTTTCAGCAAGCCAATCCTCAAGCTCTTTTAAGTAATCTATATTCTTTTTCAATTCTTCTTTTCGTTTTAAATTTTTTTCTATATCTGAAATTTGCTCTTGCAAAAGAGAGATCTCTTTGCTTATCTCAGCAACGTTTATTTCTTGCCGCCGTTCTTCAATCTTTCCTTGCTCTAACTCTTTTTCTTTTTCCTCGAATAAAAAAATGAGTTTTGCAAATTGTAATATACTCTCTTCTAAATTTTTGATATGTTTGACTATCATTTCAATATCCGAATCTACCTGCTTTTTTTTCTTCTCTAAATCATCTGTATCTTTTTCTTTTTCCCTTAAACTTTCAAGCTTTAGTTTCTTGAGCTCCTCTTCTGTTTTTTTCTGCTCAAACTCAGAAGTATTTTTCCTCAAATTTTCCAGAGATTCCAAAATATGCGACTTCTGTTTTTCTATCTCTTGAATTTCTTTGTTAGTTATTAAAAGTTCAGACTCTATTTTTTGAAAAATGTTGTTTTTGTACTGCTCATTAACTTCTTGCAGACAAGTAGGGCATACTTTTATCCTGCTTATTTTTTCTCTAAGTTGTTCGGCTTCCTTTTTTCTCTCAATCAAAGAGTTTAATTTACTTGAAAAATTAATAATCATCTCCTGAGAGGATTTTTCCTGCTCTTTATTTTTCTCTATCACTCTTTTGAACTCTTGAAATTTTTTCTCATCAAAAACAAGCTTCTTGCCTTCCTCAACTTCTTTTTTCAATTTTTCCATTTGTGCTTTTAGCTCAAGGGATACTTCTTTTTTATTTGTCATGATAAAAGAAGATTTTTCTTTTTCATTTTCAAGAACTTCTTTTTCTTTTATTTTTTTCTCTACTGCTTTTGTTTCGTTTTCTATTTTTTTCCTTTGTTCTATTTTTTCTTGCAAAACTTTAAGCTCTTTTTCTTGGCTTTTGGTCAGCAAGAGAATTTTTTCTTTTTTGCTATCTAAATCTTTTTTAATTTCTTCGGTGTCTACCAACTGCCCCTCTTTGTTTCTTATATCCTCCCTCATTTTTGAAGAAAAAATATTAATGTTGTCCTCTATTCTCTTGTATTTGTCTATTCCGAATATGTGGCGCAGAGTGTTAAGCCGAGTTTCTTCTGACTCAAGAATTATTTGCTTCATCTCTTCCTGAGGAGTGTAGACGGTAAATTTATAAAGCAGATTAGTTTTTTTGACAAATTCAAACGGGTAGTTTAACAAGCCGATAATCTTATTCTTGATTTCAGTCACAGAACCTTCAAACTTTTCATTATCAACTGAAATAGAAGCGGACTCTTGGCTTATTGTTTTGCCTGATCTTTTAAGAGTTCTTTCTATAACAACTAGCTTCCCGTCTATTTCTAATTCAAGAATAATGCGCCCTTCTTTTTTTCCATTTTTTAGCAGAGAAGAGCCTCTTTGTGTTGGCTGCAATCCGAATAATGCAAACTCTATTGCAAGAAGAACGGAAGTTTTGCCTGTTCCGATGTCTCCTGACAGAAGAATAGAGCCTGTTGGGAATTCTATCTCTGCATTCTCGTAACTCCTTATATTTTCAAGTTTTATTTTTTTTAGTATCATTCAACTTTCCTAAGATTGCCAAAAAAGTTTATTTTCAATATCATCTTAAATTTAAAACTTTGTTTATTTCAGACAGCAAACGAGCCTCAAAAATCATGCTTTTTTCATCTTCTTGTTTTTCCAAGTTGAAAGAATTTATTAGTTGGGAAAGAAATTTGTTAAATATAGATGGGTTTTCTTCAACAAAATTTCCGATTATCGTTTCTTCCACTTTATCTATGTCACTAACTTCAATTTCAATTTCAGGCTCCTCAACTTTTAATTGACTGGTGTTTTTTAGCAAAACATAAGCATTTTTTCCTTTAGCTTTATCGAGAATTTCGGAAAATTTTATATCAGAAGTTTTGCCTTGTTTTATCTTCCCTTTTAACTTCAACAAAACAATCTTATTATTTAAATTTTGTTTTTCCAATTCTTTTAGTATTTTTTCTGTGGCTGTTAAGGCATTTTCTATTTCAATTTCTATCAGCAAAATTTCCCTCAACCTTAACTCTTTTCTAGTAATTTTAACATAGCCATTAACATCCACGATGTAAAAACTTCCTCCTCGTAGCTCTTCGAGTTCTTGAAAAGCATTTGGAAAAATTGGGCCGGGATAGATAAGGTAATTATTATCTGAAATTTTATATTCGTGCGTTAAATGCAAATGGCCGAGCGCATAATAATCTGCTTTTGGCAATTCTTTTATATTTATAGATTCTACGGGCAGACTTCCTTTTGCAGACTCTATTGTCGTATGAAGCATTAAAATTTTAAATTTGTTTGAAGGCTCAAGAGAAATTTTTTTTAAGTCATTCACTTCCAAGCCGGATTTTTTCCCAGGGTAGCCATAAATTGAAACAGATTCGTGGGTAATTGATTTTAGAAGTATCTTGTCTCCTTTTTCTTCAAAACTGCAAATTTCACAAAAACCTGCTTTTTCCAAAACATCTAAAAATGTCTTACCAGAAACAGAGTAATCATGGCTTCCTGCGATTACATAACATTTTATCCTTGCTTCTTTTAATTTTCTAAATTCTGAAAAGGTTTCTTTTAAAATTTCTATTGGAGGATAAGCAGAATCAAACAAGTCGCCTGAGAATAAAATGAAATCAACTTTCTCTTCTATGCATATTTCAATTGCCCTTCTGAAGCTTGCAAGATTTAATTGCTGAAGCTCTAGCTGTCTCCAGCTCCCTAAATGGCAGTCAGCAATATGCGCGAACCTCATTTTCTTTTCCCTCTAAAAAAGAAAGTTTTGGGTTATATAAAAATAATTGTGATGGAGAATAAGCTTATTTAAGCTTTAATTCATAAACATAAAGCTCCTCAAAAAATAGCTTTTTATTTGATAATTTTTTTATTTTATAACCTAAATCTTCTGCCTCTTTTTTTATTATTTCTAGAGAAGAGAGCGAAGAGAACAACAATAAAATTTTTCCATTTTTGTTTAAATTAGATTTAGCTTGTTTTAAAAATTTTAAAATTGTTTCGCATCCTTCTTTTCCGCCTGTTGTGTCTTTTTCTTTGTCATATTTGTTTTCAGGAAGATACGGGGGATTGAATATAATCAAATCGTATTTATCTTTGATATTTTCAAATAAATTACTTTTAATCGCTTTAAATCCTTTTTCTTTTAATAATTTAATAGATTCTTTGTCTATATCCGATGTCAAAATATTTTTAAAACCAAGTTTCCTGCAAGTTCCAGCTTGAATTCCAGAGCCTGCTCCCATATCAAGAATTTTTATGTTTTTATCTTTGTTTTTTACTTTATATTTTTTAAAACATTTTTTTAAAGTCTCTGCTAAAAGATAAGAGTCTTCTAAAGGTTCATAAGCCATTTTAAGGGGTAAGCCAGTTAACTATCTCTTCCCTAAAAATTATTGTCAGAATAAATACAACTACTAAGATAGCTAAAAGAGAAATAAGCAGAATTATCTTCCAGTTTCCCTCTAAATTGCTGACAAAAGAAGATTTTGGTTTTGCAACAAGGGTTTCTTGGTATATTGGTTGTGTTGTTGGTTGTGTTGTTGGTTGCATTGAAGGGGATGGTTGTCGGGCGATTGGTTGAGCTTCAGGAGGTTCATAAGTTTGCATTGGTGTAGTAGAAACATTCTCTTCAGTAATAACATACCCTGACTGGATAGCACTTATTGCTGCTTCAACTTCCTCGCGGGGATAACCTGCATTTATAAAACTCTGTCTAGCCATTTCTAAAGAATAGCCTCTTTCAATTGCATTTTTTATTCCAGCTATAACATCTTCTCTCACCATTTTCGCCTTACCTCTTTTATATAATCAAAAAATTCCCCTTCGTTTGTTGGAATTTTTGAGATGCATGAAAATCCTATGGATTTTCTGCACAGAAAATTGTTTCTTACAATTTTCTTGTGCTCAGAAATGCTCATCAACACCTTAAAAGGTGTGGTTTTCTTAATGCATTTCTGACATAATTAAAATTTTAGTATTATTAAATCTTTTCATAAGCTTACTTTTTGAGTATCTTGCATTATATGAACATCTTTTCCTAATTTATAGCCTAACTCGCATGCAAGTTCTGCCATAGGGGTTAATTTTGATAAATCTCCATGGGCGGGAATTATATGCTCTGCTTGAATAAGATTAATGAAGTCTCTTAAATCTTCTCTTCCTGCATGCCCTGAAACATGCACGTCACCAAAAATTCTAACTCCTTTTTGCTTCAATCGTTTTTCAAGTTGGTTTCTGTTTAATTGATTAATCGTGGTTGGAATGACAGAAGATGAAAAAATTATGTGGTCTTGGCTTCTAAAAGAAAATGGCAGCTCATTTCTTGAAAGCCGGTCTAAAACGCTTCCTGGCTCTCCCTGATGTCCTGTACAAACCAAAAGATATTTATCCCGGTTTTTGTCTATTTTTTTCAAAAAAGATTGAACTTGATTTCTATAGCTTAATAAGGCTATATCTTTATAAAACGGGCAGATTTTAACTTTCTGCGCAGCTGAAACATATTTGCTTAAACTTCTTCCAACAAAAACAATTTTTCTTTTTAGTTGTTTGCCAAATTCAACTATACTTTTTAGCCTTGCAATATGGGAGGAAAAGGTTGTAACAATAATCCCTGCATTCTCGTTGGAGGTTGTAAGCATGACATCTTCTAAAAGTGTTTTAGCAACTTTTTCGCTCGGGGTTTTTCGTTCTACAGAAGAATATAAAGAATCGACAACTAATGCTTTTACTCCTTCTTTAGCCAGCTGTTTTAATTTTTCATAGTTTGGTTTTTTTCCTAAAACAGGAGAGTTATCAAGTTTAAAATCATTCGCATAAAGCACAGAGCCTTCTTTTGTGTGCAGGGCAATCATTGAGGTTTGAGGTGTAGAGTGAGTTATATTAACAAAATCAACAGTATACTCTTTATTCCCGCTTATGGTGTAAGAAGAGTTTGGCTGAATTGCTTTAATTTGATTTCTCAGCCTTATATTTTCGTCTCGGAGTAGTGTTTTCAAAACCTCTACTGTAAACGGGGTTCCAATAACCTCTGCGTTATATCTCGAAGCGAGGTATGGAACTGCTCCGATATGATCGAGATGCGCATGCCCTAAAAAAATAGCCCTAACTTTTCCTCTTAAACCAAGCCTGTCTAAAGTGGTATCTTCTGGAACTGCTCCTAAACTTCTTAATTTTTTCTCATTTACCTTTTCTTTCTCGCGCTCTTGCAATTCAACTATTGCTGGCAGATAGAAGCCCATATCAAATATGAAAACATCTCCGCCAGTTTCAACAGCAGTCATGTTTTTGCCGACTTCGCTAAATCCTCCGATTGTGTAGATTTTCATAATTATTATTTCGTCCTCTTTTTCTTGTTTTTCTCCTTCTTTTAAAAAGAAAGAAGTTAGGTTTAAATATGTTTGTCTCAATATATCTGCATGAGAATAGAAAAAAAAGATGTGAAAAAGATAAAGCTGCAGCACAATAAAAAACTATTCTGGCTGATTATTGTTTTAATGATAATTTTGATTTGTTTAGTTCTCTACATTAAAAGTGAAAAGCAGAAAGCTGAAAAAGAGTGCATAAAAGATGAAGATTGTGTAAAAGTTCAAACAACTTGCTGTTCCTGCAATATGGGTGGTGAAGAAATGTGCGCGTCTAGAAAAAATGCGTCCGAATACATTCCAAACTGCCCTACTGAAAACAGGTTGTGCAGTGCAATGTATAATTGCAAAATTGATAGTTGCAAATGTGAAGAAGGAAAATGCACTTTTGTAAAAAAAGAAAATGAAGAATAGAAAATTTTTTGCAATTATTTTGTTTTTTGTTTTTTTTAGTATGGTTTTGCCAGTTTCTTCTGAAGAAAAACATCAAAAGATCGAATTGAAAGTTTATGAACAACTTGAAAAAAGCAACGAGACAAGAGTCATTATAATGTTAAAAGAGCCTTCAACAGAGAAAGAATTTTTAATTAAAACTCAGAAAACAAACGAAGAAATAAACTTAGAGAAACAAGAGGCTAAAGAAAAAATAATAAATGAAGTAGATGAAGAGAATGTTAAACATGTTTTTGATGATTACATCGCAGCTTCAATTTCAGAAGAAAAATTGAAATATTTAGACAAGAATGAAAATATTGATAAAGTGATTGTAGATAAGCCAATTAAGGCATTTTTACAAGACTCTGTTCCTCTTGTAAATGCAAGTATTATTTGGCCTATACAATTAACAGGAATTAATATTACTGGAATTGATGAAACTATCTGCATTCTTGATACTGGAATAAATTTTTCGCATCCAGATTTAATCGGCAAAAATAAAACCTGTATTATAAATTGCATAACTGAGGATTGTGTTGAAAATTGTTCTATAGGAGATGATTATGGCCATGGCACTCATGTTGCTGGAATTGCTGCAGCAAGCGGAAGTATTAAAGGAGTGGCAATTGGTGTAAATTTAATCGGAGTTAAAGTTTTAGATTCTACTGGCTTTGGAAGTTCAAGTGACCTTGATGCTGGAATCAGTTGGTGCATTAGTAATTCTGCATTATATAATATTTCTGTTATTAGTATGAGTTTAGGAACAGAAGCTCCTGACCTATATAGTAATTATTGTGACCCTTCTTCCACAACAACCGCTTCTAGGATAAATAATGCTACTTCTCGCAATATTTCAGTTATAGCAGCAACTGGAAATGATGGAAATATGACTGCAATAGCTTGGCCTGCCTGCATAACAAATGTTACTTCTGTCGGAGGAACAGATAAAAGTGATGGTATGTACTCATTCGGGAACAGAAATACTATAACAGATTTATTAGCTCCTGGAAATAATATAAATTCAACAGCATTAAGTGGTGGCTATTCAACTAGTTCAGGAACATCAATGGCAGCTCCGCATGTTGCAGGCGCCTTCGCTTTGATAAGAGAATTTTACAAATTGCAGAGCAACAGAGTTTTAAAACCAAGTGAAATTCAAAATACGCTCAACAATACAGGAAAACAAATTTTTGATTCTTCTTCTAATTTAAATTTTTCAAGAATTGATGTTTATTCTGCTATTATTTCTTTAGACAGCCAAGCGCCGAATGTAAGCTTAATTTCCCCTTCAAATGGCGTGGCTCAATTTTCACAAAATGCAACTTTTAGATGTGCTGCAAATGATGTTTTACTAAGCAATCTAACATTATATGTTTGGAATTCTTCAGGAGTTTGCAACAATACAGAGATAAGACAAACTAATGGGACAACTACAAGTCAAGAATTTAATTTGACAAATCTTTATCCTGATAATTACATATGGAATTGTTTAGTTTACGATAGTAAAGGAAATTTCTCTTTTGCGAGTTCTAATTATAGCTTAACAATCAGCTCTTTATTAACTAATCTTAGCTCTCCTTCAAACAACAGCTTTACAAATCAAAACCAGACATTTAATTGCTCTGCTGAAACATCAACAACAAAACAATTAAAAAATATTACATTTTACTTATGGAACTCTACCCAGACTTTAATCTTTAACCTAAGCCAAAACATTTCCGGAACTGCTAATTTTAGCATTTTTCAATATAATTTTACTTCAGAAGGGGATTACTCTTGGAATTGTTTAGTTTATAATAATGAAACAGAGTCTGCTTTTGCAAGTTCTAATTATACTCTCGCATATGATATAACAAATCCCAATATAACTCTACAATCTCCAGAAGATTCAGCCGCTTATACATCTAATAGCCAAGAAATAACTTTTCAGTATAATATTTCTGATGTTGCAATCGCAAATTGCACTCTGATCATTAATAATGCAGCTAATTTAACAAATTCTTCTATAACAAATCTTTCTGCTACACAGACTTTTACTCAAACCTTTGCCCCTTCTTCTTACACCTGGCAAATTAATTGCACAGATTCTGCGAGTAATAAAGAAAATTCAACAAGCAGAAGTTTTACGATTACACAAATCGCAGATGAGAATGGTGGAGGAGGAGGAAGCGGGGGAGGTGGAGGTGCGAAAATATATTATCCCACTTCAGAGCAAATTTTAAAAGGCTACACAAAAGATTTGAACAAAAATGATAGAATTAATTTTAGTATCGACAAAGAGAGTCATATTCTAACTGTTGCTTACATAGGAAAAAATTCTGTTAATTTAACTTTGCAAAGCAGCATTGTAAAGTTGGTTTTGAATATTGGACAAAGTGCAAAGTTAAATTTAACCTCCCCAGATTACTATGATTTTCTGCTTAAATTAAACTCAATTAGGTATAATAAAGCAAATTTGACTATACAAAGAATTTATGAAGGAATTCCAAAGAAAACAACAGAGAAAAATATTACAAACATAACAAACACAGAAAGCCAGCAAACAAAGCAAGAAAATGATAAAATAGGAAATTATTTAAGGGAGTTTGCTTTTATAGCAATAGTGATAGTTATTGTAATTATCCTAATTTATTTTATAAAAACAAAAAATAAACATGAAAAAAATAAATAGAAAGTTTTTTAAATAAGAATATAAGAGGCTAGGGAAAAGATGAAAAAAAGAGTGTTTTTAGTGAGTGGTGCTATACTTATAATTTTGCTTTCTGTTTCTATCATTGCAATTGAGTGTGGATCTGTTCCTACAGATAATTGTGATATTACTCAAAATACTACTTTTGCACAGAACAATTACTTCTTACCGAATGGCATCAGAATAGGAACTAGCAATATAGTTCTAGACTGCAATGGCTCTGTAATTCAAGGCTCTGGCGTATCCAACAGCAGAGGTATTACAATGTCTGCATATGATTATAATAAAGTAGAAAATTGCCATGTAATCAATTATACGGAGGGAATTTACCTGACTGACAACATTGGTCCAGAGGACCCTGATTTTAATATTATAACCGGGAACATATTAGAATATAACACTTATGGCGTACATCTCTATAGAGATCCCGAGTCTAACAATATAACACTGAATACTATTCAAACCAATTCTTATGGAATTTATTTATCAGGTCAATATCCAAACATTCCTCGCTACAACAATATTTGGAATAACAATTTTATAGATAACGTCAATCAGTCTTATGACTTAGGATCAGGCAACCAATGGAATATAAGCGAAGTTGGAAATCATTGGAATAACTATGATTCTGAGTCGGAGGGATGCTTCGATCTTAATTCAGATCTTATTTGCGATGCCCCTTATAATATAACTGGATCGGCAGTTAGTAAGGACTGGTTCCCATTAATGGGAGTTCAAATATTAAGTATACTGCCAATTCAAGTAGTAAGCGATGTTGATATGGTAAAAGATAAAACTACACTGGTCAGAACAACACTTAAGTATACTGGCTCTACCAACAAGAATATCACGATTAAATTATATTTTGAAGGAAATTTAAAAGATACAGAAGAGGATACTCTTAATGTAGGACAAGAAAAAGATATTGACTTTTGGTTTGTTCCGGATGTTGCTGGAAATAATAAAGAAATTGAGATTGTTGTGGAAGAAAATGGGGACTAAAAATGTTTATGATAAAATTAAAAAAGAGAAAAATGAAGGGGGTAAAAAATGAAAAATAATAAGAAAAGAAAAGGAAGTTTGAAGGAATTTTTTAAGTTTACAATTGGAAAATTAGTGATTATTTTTGTTGTAGGAATTTTATTTTTTTTAGTATCTATCATCTGTTCTCCACAATGTTTTTTTCCAGGATCCTGTGTGCTCCATTGTGGATGGGTATTAATGATTATACTTATACTCCCCTATAGATTACCTGTTGCTATCCCTCTATACTTGGCTTTGATCTATATATTCGCTTGTTTCATGGTTTATATTTGGAGGTTAGTACTAAAAAATGTTAGAAAGTAAGTTATATTTAATTGTAATACCTGGATTGCTTATATCCTTAATCAGTAATGTATATGCTATTTCCAATAGCGTTAATGTAGATGTTATTGAAACTAGAGATGTAAGAATCACTTTTGTTCCAGTTGAGGACTCTGATGAGAGTTACATTGTAATTAATTGTAAGGGGGTGATGGTAAAATGAAAGATAAAACAAAGAAGGATATGATTAAATTTTTTAAACCTACAGTTTGGAAAGTGGTACTAACATTAATAGTCGCAATCTTCTTTGCATATTTCTTAACGCCGATAAAGGTTTATACAATCAACGATTTCACCGGAGGAGTGTTTAGTGATATTTCTTTATTAAGCAGTAAGTATTTTTATATTTATATATTAGTATTTTTAATATTTTTTTATTCATTCTTCTCTTTTATCGAATGGATAATAAATAAAAGAAGAGGAAGAGGTTAAAAAGATGAAAAACAAAAAACGGAATTGTATAGCAGACTTTTTTAAGCCGAAGGTTTGGAAAGGGGTACTAACATTAATAGCAGTTACTATCTTTTACTTGTTCCTTTCAGTTAAAATAGTAGATTATAGTTTTGATACAGGGTCTAGCCTAAGGATTACCCCTATAATTGGTAAGTATTATTCCTATGTTTTAGTAATATTTTCAGTTGCATTTTTTTATTCATTCTTCTCTTTTATCGAATGGTTGATAAACAAAAGAAGAGGAGAATAAATAATGAAAGGAGGTAATAAAATGAACCTCCTCGGGCTAAAGCCCGAGGTATCACTAAATAAAAAATGTTAAGACAAAGAAACCCAAGGTTGAGAAGAAGCAATGTAGTGCTCAACAGCTTCAGTAGTTGTATTTCCAACGCTTCTGAAGAATTTTCCCGGGCTCCAGAAATGTCCTTTAGTGAAGTAATTCCTCAGCCAAGGATGCTTCTGCATCAACTTGAAAGCAGAGTACCCCTTGAACAATTGAAGAGCTTTGCTAACAGACATTGTTGGTGGCAATTCAACAAACAAATGGATGTGGTCAACAGCGACATGAAGCTTGTAAACTTCACATCCATGTTTGAGAGCAACTTCTCCAATGAACCTCTCGCAATCAACTTTAAGCCCATAAAATTTAAAGGGGTCCATTGCATATTTAATTTTCCACACAAAGTGGAAGGCATTTTGCCCGAAGGCATGTTTAAAACTTTGCAAATTCATTTTTTTACTCCTGAATTAGTCACAAGAAACATAGCTCATGCTAATTCGATTTATTTAATTCACGAGCCTGACAAGGCTCGCTATACTAACAAACTTCAAGAATTAAATTTAGTGGAAGAAGGCAATTCCTCACTCGGCTTGAAAGCCGAGGTATCCTTGCCTTTGATGTAATGAAAGATAAAAAACTAATTTATAAGAAAGCATGGTTTTGGGTAGCTGTTATTATAATAGTTTTCTTTATTATTTGTGTGTATATAATCATCCATGATTCTAATATTCCAGAACAACATGAGAGTATAAAGTATTGCGAAGTTGATTCTGATTGTGTAAAACAAAGTTATAAGGAACCTATGTGCGGGGTTCTTAGTAATTGTTTCAACAAAAATGAACGTCCTTTATCTTATATATTTTCCACGAGATTTTTTATGAAAGCAGCTTGTGAACCTATGATTATAACCTGTTGTGGGTGTGACAATGGGAAATGTACAGCTTACTATCCTGATACTGATCCAAACGCGGAAGAAAAATGTTCTAAAGAAACATGATGGAAAGAAAATGAGGCAGAATAAAAATAGAAGACTAATTTTGCTAATAGGAATGTTAATGATATTAATTTTATTACTTAGTACTGTAAATGCGGTTTCCAGTAGCATTAATGAAGATGTTATTGAGACGAAAGATCTAGATTTATTCTTCGTTCCCATTAATGACGCTGATTTTGAGATTGTAGTTAATAGGAATGTGGAATTTTTAGAAGATATTTATCCTGTTAAGGATAATGGTATAAATATAGTTTTAGATAATAATCCTATTAATGCTACCCCCTCGAATCCTTCTTGGTTAGAGCAACAAGATATTAGATTTGAAATATTGAATAGAATATTCTTATCTGGCCAGAAATTTACTAATGGTATAGGTGTTGTTAAAGATGGGTATTTCTCTAACATTGGAGCTACTGGATTAAACTTTCGTCTAGGTCAGGCAGACATTATTTTAATAGATGAAACTCAACTGAAAACACTTTCCCATGAAGTAAGTCATACATTTGATTTGTGCGAAGAATATAGTTTTGAATACTGGGATGATCAAGATGGTCTTTTTGGAGATCTTTGCCCCAATGGAGACTTAGATAATGATGGTTCGTTAGATGAGATATGTTATGAAAATAATGGCTGTCCTACTTCAACATTTATAGAACTATTTTCTGATTATGGGAATGGATCAACTAACTTAAGAAATATTATGGGTGGTTCTGATACTCCTGATTTTTCAACCTCACCCCCCTCAAATTTTGAAACTTGGGTAAGCACTGATTCGTTCAACGCGCTTCTGGAGAGATTTGATATTAATTCTAATTTTAAAACTCCCCTTGTGACATATATCAACCATCCTTTTTCGTATATAATAACTAGAATATTTTATGAAAAGAATAGCTCATTTGAAATAATAAACTTTTATCAATTAGAATCTGGCTTTATAAACAATGCAAGTGTTTCAGAAGGCAATTTTTCAATTGAATTATTAAATAGTAGCGGAGGGGTAATTTCTAATATCAGCTTTGAACCAAATTTTGTAACTACCACAGAAAATGGAACTTCAATAGAAATAAATAGAACTTTCTTAATATTTGCTCTTCCTACAAATGAAAGTCTTTCTAAAATCGTTTTTAAAAATAGCACCTATGTATTAGGAGAAGTAAATCGTACCATCAATACTCCTTCATTAGAAATTACTTCTAATCTTTCAGATAAACTCTTTTCTAATGAAATGTTTAATGTTACATGGAATGTGTCTGATTTGGATGGAGATGAATTAGTATATGCTATATTATTCAGTTCAGACGGCGGTTCTAACTATACTACCTTAGAAATAGACTATAACCAAACAGATATAATTCTCAATTCTTCTAACCTCCCTGATTGCACATTATGCAGAATTAAAACTTTAGCTACAGATGGTATAAATACTAATTCTTCTGTTTCAGAAACTTTTAGCATAAACAATGTTTTACAGAGTAAACTCTACATCAAAGACTCTGGAAGAAGCGCAGTAGCATGGTTTGGCGATGAGGGGGATGTGGTTTTAAAAGGAGAGTGCCATGTTTTAGCTGACTGTACACAATCCTCTTCAAACTTGTTTGTTATTGGAAATTCTACAGATAGTGTTGTTGCTTATATTAATTCAACAGGAGATTTATGTGTTGAAAAAGGAAGTTGTTCAAGTTCTTCTAGTTGCATCCCTTCAAGAGAAGCTTTCAAGATTAGAAATGAAAGTCAAGAGATTGTAAGTTATATTGATTTTGATGGAGAATTATGCTTCATAGGAGGTTTATATGAAAATACAGACTTATAAATTAATTCCAATTATTGCAGGAATCTTATTAGTTAGCACTTTATACCTTGTTTTAGCTCAAGATCCAATAACCTTAACAACTTCAGCTACTTTAGAAATAAGCAATAATGCATTAAACTATGATTTTGATTGGGGCTCTACATCCATCACCCTGTACAAAGATAACAATGTTTTTGCTGATATTTACACTGAAAATAAAGCTGATGGAAGTGGATGGAAATTTGGTGCAACTGATAACTTAAGAGGAGGAGAGGCAGCAACTTACAAGTATGTTTTAAGTTCAACAGATAATTTGGTTTTATTAGAAAAAAACAAGTATGATGAAAAAGGAAATTTCACTTATAACTATCCAATTGTTTATAATTATCATTCTGGAAAAGATGAGTGGAATGAATACAGGCATATTTATAGTTTTGAAGATGTTTGTTCTAAAGATTATGCTGGTTGTGAATGGACATTTAATAATAATGTTTTAGAATTAAGTTTTATTTCAGATGGAAATATTGACCCAGGAATAGAAAATGTAAGTAGCTGTAGAACTTTAGATACAGAAAATCAATACTATCAACTAAATAAATCAATAACCGCAACAGGAGATTGTATTGTAATAAATAATAAAAGTATAACTTTTGACTGTAATGGTTATTCTATAACAAGTTCATACAATGTTTCTGGAGTTTATTCTACTAAACTAAACACAACAATAAAGAATTGTAATATAAGTATGGGAAGCGGAAGCGGAGGTTATGGAATTGAACTTAGTGGGGGGCCTGTTTCTGATTTAGATAACGCTTATATCTACAATAGCACCTTAAGCAATCAATATAATGGAATCCGCATGGTTGGAGGATTCGCAGTTGATTATGAAAATTTAAGAGTAGAAAAGGTAACTGCAAATTCAAATGCTGACAGTGGAATTTATATTAGCCCAACCAAGCCTTTAAACAACAGCGCCTTTAAGGATATCACAGCAAATTCAAATGGTAATGCAGGAATTTATTTTGCTTCAGGCTCGAATAATACTTTTACAAACATAACAGCAAATTCAAATTCAGTGTATGGAATTGATTATAGTTCAGGCTCATATAATACTTTTTCAAATATAACTGCAAATTCAAATGTTGTTGGTATGAGTATAGTAAGTTCCACTGATATTTTGACAAATCTTAATCTGCATTCAAATGAGTGGGGATTATCAATTGTTGCAGATTTTAATAATGTCAGTGATTCAAATATTTCTAATTCATCAACAGATGATGTTTGGATTGGTTCGTCAGGTAATGTTTTCTTAAATGTTAGTTATGATATTTCAAAAGAAAATGTTGACTCTGGATCTTTAATCAGGAAATGGTATTATCAAGCTTATGCAAATGATTCTATAGGTCCTGTTGATTTAGTTAGTGATAAAGTATATAACAATACCCAAGATTTAGAAAAACAATTAATAACAGGAAATGACAGCCATGCTTATTTTGATGGAAACGGAGATTACATTGGTCTTGGCTCAGGCACTAGTCTTGATTTTTTGCCAGGTAAAAATTATACTGTTTCAGGGTGGATTAATTCAAAATCAATTGCAAATAGGCAAGCTGTTTTTGATCATCAATGTGTTGATGATAATATAGGACTATCTATAATGATTAATTCTCAGAAACTAGGCATTTATTCAGGAGCTGGAGCCCAAATTGAGGTTGAAAGTTCAGCATTAAGTTCTAATGTTTGGTATTATTTTGCTTTTGTTTATAATGACTCTAGTGCGAATGTTTATATAAATGGAGTACCTAATGGTTCTGGCACTTTTTCAGTTACAGCTGGTTCAGATGCTTCACAACCTGTTTTTATTGGAGCAAATGCTGGCGGCCAACCTTGTTATGGCGCAGGTTATGGATTTAATGGGACAATAGATAATATTTTATTTTTTAATAGAAGCTTAAATTCAACAGAAATAAAAGAGCTATATGAATTAGGAAGAAGAGATTTTATTTATACAGATGACAGCTTAATAAGTGCATGGAGATTTGATGTAAATCAGACTAATGCTGTAGATGGTATAGGAAGCAATAATGGAACTTTTCAAGGAAATGCAGGTTATGGAATAACAGAATACTCTTCTGGATACACAGAAGAATATTTCTTAATTGAATATATAAATAATGCAGGAACAAGAACTTATTATAATAATTATATAGTTAATGCCGAAAAACAATGTTATCCTCCTTATTCACTTTTCCACAATCTTACCTCAGAACAGAATATCTTAGACCTACTAATATTAAGCAATACTTTACAAAATTGGCCCTGGAATTTGCAAGATGGCTGTACTATTTCAAATAGAGAATTTAATGTTAAAAATATAACAACTTCCAATGGTGGAACTTGGCTTATTAATAATGTTAATCTAACTGTGGAAAATTTTGATATAAATTCCACAGACGAGTGGCAAATTGAATTTATGAATGTTAGGATGATTGGAGATTAATTAAAACATGAAAAAGATAAAGCCAAGCCATAGAGAAAAGAAAAGGTATCTTTTATTAGAGAATACAGACAAGAAAGGTATAGACGAGGCTATACTTAATTATATTGGAATTTTAGGGTATGCAAAAGCCTCTCCGCAGATAATAAGCAGACGTGAGAACAAGTTAATCTTGGCAATAAATAGAAAAGAGCTGGATAAAATAAAAGCCAGCTTTTTATTTCATGATATAAAAATAAAAAAAGTGAGCGGAACCTTAAAGAAGCTGAGGTAAATCAAAAACCCTAATCGCAAGGTTTTTAAACCTTCTTTCTTTTTATTTTTGGTACGGAGGATAATTAAATTTAACTGATTATTCAGTTCTTTAAACATAAAAAAATGGTAGAAATGCCTGTAGACATGCAGCATCAAATGATGGGCTATGACCGAACCGCGACTATGTTTTCTCCAGAAGGGCATATTTTGCAAGTAGAATATGCAGAGAAAACAGTCAGACTTGGCTCTGCGTCAATTGGGATAGTATGCAAAGATGGAGTAGTTATTGTTGCAGATAAAAGAATTAAAGATAAATTAATTATATCAGAGTCTGCAAATAAAGTTTATGAAGTGGACGAGCATATTATGGCAAGCGCTGCTGGAATTTTAAGCGACGCAAGACTTTTAGTAGAAAGAGCACAGCTGATAGCACAACAGCACAGAGTAACTTATGATTCTTCAATAGATCTAGAGTCTGTTATCAAAGAAATAGCAAATATAATGCAGGCTTTTACTCAATATCCAGGGGCAAGACCTTTCGGTGTTTCTGTCATGGTCGCAGGGGTAAATGCAGACGCAAAATTGTTGGTAAGTGAAGTTACTGGAAACTATGTAGCTTATAAAGCAACAGCGATAGGAGAAAACGACGAGAGAATTAAAGAATTA
>Ga0066637_10000629_pt1 | contig 21755 bp, 8 predicted proteins | sample CryGeyCG2014_020_FD_62737 | JGI IMG/M metagenome (GOLD analysis project Ga0066637, IMG submission 62737) | Groundwater microbial communities from aquifer - Crystal Geyser CG08_land_8/20/14_0.20 | ecosystem: Environmental > Aquatic > Deep subsurface > Groundwater | place: USA: Utah: Grand County...
ACCGTCCTCTGCGAAGCTAAATGCGTAGTTAATCATCTCGCGTTCGTCACGGGTACCCCATACGCTATCGTCATTAGTCTTATAGTAGTAGGTCTCTGAGAGTTTTCTGCCCTGGTCAACAGAGGCTGTGATTATCATACCTGATATGTCGAAGCTGCCTGTGGCCTTATAGGTAGTTATTAGGTCATCATAGTCGTCTTTCGGTGTGTCTGTATCCGAATAGATACTCTTTGTAGCTACCACCCCGCCCCTAAAGCCGATCGTGTATTGAGGATCTTTTTCGCCGTCGTAGAAGGCAGCGCTTGACAATTTTTGTGTGGATGTTTTTTGTTCATCAACAGGGAGCCCCTCCACATCATAGCTTACTGTCCAGTCAAGGTCTTCTGCCGAAGTTGAAGTATAGTAGTAGTCAGTTCTTGTCTTGATGGTCTCGGTCTCGTCATAACTCATGGTGTAGTCGATCATTTCGCGTTCGTCGAGGGATCCGTAAAGAGTATTGTTTGACTTATAATAGTATGTTTTTGATATTAGCCTACCTTCCGTTATAGCAGTTGCAATTGTCATATTATCAATTGTAAATGTGCCTGTAGCTTTCTTTGTCGTAATTAAATCATCGTAATCGTCGTTATTGGTATCGCTATACACTGATTTAGTGGCAACCGCGCCTGCCCTGAAACCGATCGTGTATAGAGGATCCTTTTCGCCGTTGTAGAAGGCAGCACTTGAGAGCTTGCCGCCAATTGTATAATTATCAGGGCTTGCTATTGCAAGCGCTTTAATATCATAACTAACTGTCCAATCCAAGTCTTCGCCGGAACCTGCCACATAATAGTAGTCAGTCCTTGTGGAAATATTTATATCTTCATCATAACCGATCGCGTAATCGATCATCTCGCGCTCGTCAAGCGTGCCATAGATATCATTATTATCAAGATAATAATATGTTTTCGATAATAACCTCCCGGCTTCTATGTTGGTTGTTATTATCATGCCAGAAACTTCAAATGTGCCGCTAGCCTTGTTGGTTGTTATGAGATCATCATAATCATCACTATTTGTATCTTCATATACTGACTTCGTGGCAACTGCGCCTGCCCTGAAGCCGATCGTGTACTGGGGGTCGCGCTTTCCGCCATAATAGGCTGCGCTCGTAAGTTTTGCGGTTGAACTCTTTTGCTCGTCTGGCGGCAACCCTTCAACGTCATAACTCACTGTCCAGTCCAGATCTTCTCCGAAAGTTCCTATATAGTAGTAATCCGTTCTGGTTATAACTTGGCTATCTTTATCATAACTCATTGCGTAGTCTATCATCTCGCGTTCGTCAAGGTTCCCATAAGTACTATTATCATCTAAGTAGTAATACGTCTTGGATAAAATCCTCCCTTCCGTGATATCGGCTGTAACGTCTGTACCACTTATAGTCACTGTGCCTGAGGCTTTGTTTGTTGTTATTAGGTCATTATAACTATCTTCATTTACGTCGGCATAAATTGACTTTGTAGCGACCGCACCTGCCCTGAAACCGATCGAATATGCAGGATCTGTTTCCCCATCATAGAAAGTCGCGTTAGAACACTTGGATCTATCCGAGACTTTATCCGCTGCATTTTTGACATCATAACTAATAACCCAGTTCAGGTCTTCGGCCGAATCATTAAGATAGTAATAATCTGCTCTATTTATAACTATCGTTCCGTCTTCGTTATAATAAAACGTATATTGCGCTATCTCTTCGCCCGGATTTGTGTTTTCATCAAATCTATAAAAAGTTTCGCTTTTTCGTATCGCGTTATCTTTAATACCATCCATGTCCAAATCATCGCTGTGATCTTGGTTTGGTTCGCTGGATGGATGGTTTTCTTTGTCGTATGGGTCAAAACCTAAAGCCTCCTCTTCTATGTCGCTCCATCCATCTCCGTCGTAATCCAATATAGAACTTCTGGCGTCCAATTTATAAGTCAACACTCGCGTTCTTCTCGAAAATCTGTTCGCGTCTTTTGCCCTAACGTCAGAGGCTCCTTCGTTAGGATCCTCATAATAATGGACTGTGGTTTCTCTAATGGTCTCTCCGTCACCATAATAATTTAACGTATAATCAGCTATGGAATACGGAAGCTCGCCTTCCGAATAATCCACCTGGAAGAAAGTCATTGCTTTTATTTTGGCTCCGTCCTTAACGTCATATCTATAGACAAATGAAGTCGGATAATCTGTGCCGTCCGAAGGATCGGTCCCAAGCAATATTTCTATAAGGTCTGGCACATCGTCGCTTTTATCACCTTGCACACCGTCATCGTCAGAATTAACTTTCATTAACGCCTTTAAAAGCTCTTCCGCTGTTACCACTCCGTCAAGGTTAACCTTTAATAATAGATTAAGCAGATCTACATTCCCGCCTCCGATGATGTTCAATATATCGTGAAGAAGTGTTTGATCCATTCCGGATGCCAAAAGCAGTTTTACGAGTTTGGCAGGCCCCTCTCCCCCAGCTAAGGCCTTCAGCGCATCTAATAAATACGCATCGGTAACGCCCTCGGCGTCTAAGGCTTCTTTTAACTTAACGATTAAATCTTTTCCATTCGGATTCTTATCCAATATAGTTGCATCCAAATTAAGCAAATCGGCGAGCAGTTGGGCAGCTGATGTGTAATTATTTATCGGTTTTGTTTTATTAAGTTCCGTCATTAAGTTTTTAACTTCTGCGATCGCTACTCCTCCTGCAATTATTATAAGTGCGTTTAATAAATCATCGGCATTGCTAAAATCGCTTAAATCCATAGAGAGGAGCATCGCTATCAAATCAGTAAGAGTCCCGCTGCTTCCTATTAAAAGCATAAGAAGTTTATTCAAGAGATCATTTATATCGTTACCTCCAAACAATATTGTCAAAACAAGCGAAAGCACATCGCCAAAAGAACTGCCAACGGGTATATGGCCCAGTATATAGGCAATAAGTTCGGCTATGGAGTTAAAGCTATCTGGATCAAGACCCACTAAGAATTCTTTTAGAGTATCATCGGCTAAAGCTATTAGACTTTTAAGAAAACCATCAACTGTTACACCATCAGGGGCAAAAAGTTGCATTATCAACGCTATGGCTTCTTCGCTCGAAACACCGTCGGGAAGGTTACCTAATATATACGCGATAAGTTCAGCTATGGAATTAAAATCACTTATATCTATGCCGTCTAAGAATGCCTTGAACGTGTCACTAGCTAATTCCTTTAGGCTATCAAGAAATTCGCTAACTGTTTCTCCGCTCGGCGCAAGCGCCTCTAAAAGAATTCCAAGAACTTCACCTATTGATACGCCTGTCAACGGAGCATTATTTATAATATAAGCTATGAGTTCCTCTATCGAATCGAAGTCGCTGGGTTTAAGGCCTTCGAGGAAAGTTTTAAACGCGCCGTCTGCCAGCGCCTTTAGGCTATTGAGTAATATTTCGGTTTTTGTGCCGATCGGCAATAAAATTTTCAGGATAAGTGAAATGATCGTCTCTAAAGAAATGCCTAAAGAAGGAGCATGTTCTATAATATACGCAATAAGTTCCGCTAAAGAATTAAAATCTTCTGCCTCGAGACCGTCCAGGAATGTTTTTAATTCGCCTTCTGCAAGGGCTTTGAGGCTATTGAGGAAGCTTTCTACGGTTTGACCTGAAGTTGTGAGAAATTTCAACACCAAAGAAATGACTTCTTCTTTCGAAACCTCTGAAGGCGCATGTTCGATTATATAAGCGATAAGTTCTGCCACGGAATCAAAATGGCTTGCGTCAAGGCTTTCGAGGAAGGTTTTTAATGCACCCTCTGCAAGAGCAACAAGGCCATTAAGGAAAAGCTTTGAGCCTTCATTATCAGGCATAAGCGCCATCATAATAAGAGCGAAAACTTCATCAAACGTAACTCCGGACGGAGAATGTTCTATTATGTATGAAATCAGGTCTGCAATAGAAGCGAAATCGCCCGGACTGAGGCTATCTAGGAAATCTTTAAGTTCGCCTTTGGCAAGCGTTTTAAGACTCTCGAGAAAGCTCTCGACTGTTTGGCCGCCAGGAGCAAGCAGTTGTAATACGAGAGAAATGATCGTTTCTACAGAAACGTTTGAGGGAATATGGTCTATTACATACCCAACGAGTTCTGCTATTGAACTAAAGTTATCCGCGCTTAGGCTATTTAAGAAGTCTTTTAATTCGCCTTCCGCTGCTATAGCAATCAGACTATCTAGGAAGCTCCCAACGGTATATCCTGTCGCCGGGAACATTTTCAATACTAAAACAAAAATGTCCCCGGTAGAAACCTCGTCCGGTTTGTTCGCTATAATATAGCTGATTAAATCAATTATTGACGAAAAATTCTTCGCTTCCAGGCTATCTAAAAATGTTTTAAGCTCGCCTTCGGCAAGGGCAGCCAGGCCGCTCAAGAAACTTTCGACGCTTTCATATCCTGGTATTTCGCTCATTAGAATAATTTCTATGGCCTCTTGCAAGAATCCTTTATCTTTAGCCGCGCTGATAAAGGCCTTCAAAAATTCTTCGGACGATGTATACGTCGCTACATCCATCATAAGAAGAATTGTCACAAGATTTGCCTTTGTTTCGCTCAACCCTCCGGCAGTAAAAAGGGCATAAATGAATTGTTCTTTTGACGTTATGGAACCCATGTCTATAGATAGAAGGATTCTTATCAAATCAGTATTTCCGCCGGCAAGCGCCAAAAGGGCTTCTATTACATTTTCGGCTTTTAGCACTTCTTCCAGATCAAGCCCTAAAATATACTCTATTAGATCTGCATGCCCTTTAGAAATGACATTAAGCAATGCCTCTCTAAATTCCTCAGCGGTACCCATTGAAGAAATATCAATCCCCAATTTCGCGGCCAGGAATTCTTTTACCTTTTCGAAATCATAAGTCCCATCCGAATTAAATAGATCTATAGGTATCAAGGCATCGCCCCGGTATGTTACGCTTCTCTCTAAACCATCCTTGCGCGGGTCGGCCTGGCTGGCTCTTTTGTCGCCGCTGTAGTAATAAACCGTTGTTTCCCTAATGGTTTTGCCGTCTTTTTCTAAAGAGCGAGCAAAATCCGCAACTTCCTCGCCCCTCATAGCGGTATATTTATATTGATAAAATACGTCGGACTTTATTTTAGCGTCGTCTTTTATGCCGTCGCTGTTCTTATCGTCATCCACTATGCCGTCGCCATCGCTATCCTTTCCGTCAGATATGGCATCTCCCCAATACACAACAGATCGACGCAAGAGATCCCTGTCTGAGGCTTTATCCGCCCTTACCTCACCGTTACCATAACAATAAATAATCGTTTCTTTCGGGTTTTCCTGATCATCTTTTCCGTATCTATAAGATAAATCTATAAGTTCTTCACCTTTTATCCCTTTATAGAATGCTACTATTTTTATAAGGGCGCCGTCTTTTATGCCGTCGCCGTTCTTATCGTCATCCACTACGCCGTCGCCATCGCTATCCTTTCCGTCAGATATGGCATCTCCCCAATAAGTCACAGATTCTGTCATAGCCGCACTATAATGCGCATCTCTGGCCCTTTTGCCATCGGCATAGTAGTAAATTCTTGTTTCCTGAAGGTTGCCTCTTCTATCATATAGGTAAGTGTAGTTTGCTACTTGTTCGTTATCTAATCTATGATAAGTATCGTAAACGGTTATGCTCTTCAAGTCTCCCGCGATGCTTCCATCTTCATTGATTGTCGGCTTGCCCCAATATGTTACGGATTTCTCCAGAGGGTCGTCTTTGCCGGCTTCGCCCGCCCTCTTGCCGCCTTTATACCAATATATTGTAGTTTCGCTTACTTCATTATCTGTGACTGAATGATAATATTTGTAGTTATAAGTAATATCCGCCTTCTCTTCATCGGCTTTGCCAGTATAAAGAGTTTCACTTTTAAGGGTACCTGTCCCCATTTCTTCACTATCGGTTTCGTAAGTAAGGACTTTTTTAAGGGCGCCGTTTTGATACTCATAATCCCTTCTTAAATAGATAGTGGAACCATTCCTCATGTAATAAACAGTTTTTTGAATTTTGTCCTTGTCGCCTACCTTCGTGAAAACTGATTTTTCCCTAAGAACCTTGCTATCTTCACCGTTACTAATGTCATAGACCCTGATCTCTTTGAGATCGCTACCGCTATAGACATATTCGCTTTTGTATTTTGCTACATATTCTCCTTTTTGAGAATCAAATTTGTATCCCCAATAAATTGCAGATATCTTATTTTCATCGCCATCTTTAAAATAAATAGCGGTTTGGACTTTCCTGTCCGGATCGAGTTCTGAAAGGTCAAGGGCTTCAAATGAAACCCAGTAATCCTTTCCGGAATCATCTGTCTTCTTTTGCGCTGTTTTCAGCCATTTATCGATATTGATCCTTGTCACATCAAATTTAACAATGCTGTTCAATTGATCTGCGTTCCATTTATACTCATTAAGATTGTGGGCTATCTCATCCTCTTCCTGTGTAGGGTCTGTAAGAGTATATGAGGGTTGTTCCCCGCCGCCCCTTCTACCCTTTTTCTTCAGATCATCTTCATCCTCTCCTACTCCGTAAAGTGCTTTGTCTAGCTTTAGCCTTAGGGCCTTTATCGCATCATCGATTTGCTGTTTATTCTTCATTACGTCTTCGCGCTGCTGTTGCGCCTTTTGGATATAATAAGGGGCAAATTTAGCTGTCGCTTCTTTATCTTTTTTACCCTTGATCTGATTTGTAATATTATTCATCAGGTCATTGTAGTTCGTAACTTCGCCTTCTTCTTTTGACCCTTTTTTCTTTTCTTGCTTTAAATCAATAGCTGTCTTTTCGGATATTTTTCCTTTTGTGGAAGGTAGCATTTGCTCCGACGGAACGCCGGTATGAGGCCTAGTGAACATTTGGAGGTCGGTTGCCCACACAACCTGCTGATACATGAAGCTTATCACCAGAGTAATGGAGACAGCCTTTAAAAACACTCTCTTTATGGGGCACGTGTAATACTCGATCATGCTATTTCCATTCCGTTTGTGATAATAGTTAAATAAGATTTAATAAGTGTTACAAAGACTTTTAAAAATTGTTCAATAAGTTGCCAAAAAAATAAGGATTTTATCATATCCTCTCCAATCACAACATAAGTATATCATATATATAATATAAATTCAAGAGGTAATATCAAGCTTTTTTAATACTTAACTTGGATAAAAATGCAGTGTATAGTGCAGCAAAATAGGCGAGAAAACCTTTTACTTTTTTGTTAGAACGGACCAACTTAATATCTTCACTCAGCAAGTATATCCCTGGAACTATAAGTAAAGTTAAGAACGTCGAACTGGCTAACCCCCCTATAACGGTAATCGCAAGTGGGGCCCATAAGTTTGCCCCTTCACTTCTATCGAGCGCCATAGGTACTAGACCTAAAATGGCTGTAATAGCAGTCATTAAAACAGGTCTAAGTCTGTCCCTGCATCCTATTATAATTGCTCGAAGCCAATATAAATTCCTTCTCCGCAACTGATTTATATGATCAATCATCAATATCGAGTTGTTTACAACTATACCTGAAAGCATCATCATCCCGATAAGCACTCCCATGCTTATTGAGTTCTTGGTTATAAAAAGCGCAAATGCCGTTCCGATTATAGCCAATGGAACTGCTACCATAATTATGAATGGCTGAGTATAGGACTCGAACAGAGAAGATAGAACAAGATATACCAGCACCAGTACGAGCACTATGGCTTGCCTGATCTGCTTATTCGCCTCAACCATAGTTGGATAATTTCCGCCAAAACGCCAATAATACCCTTCCGGAAGGGCTAGGTCCTTCAGCTTGCCCTTTATTGTGGCTGCCATCTTGCTTAAGGGCACTCTCCCTAGGTTTGCGCTTACCTGGACCATTCTCATTTTGTCCTTACGCCATACCTCGCTAGGGCCAAGACCGTATTTGAATTCTGAAACCTGGTCAAGGTAGATCTTTCTCCCTTGTTGCGTTATAAGCATCAACTTATGAAGGTCTTCAAATGTTTGCCTATATTTCTCATCAAGCCTTGCTATAGTCTCAACCTCTTGGGCCTCTGTATGGAAAAGCGTGGCGCGCAAACCTCTCATTTGGGCGTGGACCATCATGGCTACATCGCTTACGTTTAGATCCAGTAGCGCTGATGTTTGTTTATTTATTTCTATACCCATTTCGGGCCTGCCTTCCCTCATCCTTATCTTTACATCTGTTAGTCCCTTAACTTCATTCAATCTCGTAGCCATTGAAACGGCCATTTCTCTTAAGGTATCGTATTGATAGCCAAAAACGTCTAATATGATTTCCTTTGTCCCGACTTCCTGTTCTTCCTCATAATATATAAAAGCCGGATGTATTTTGTCAGTTTTTGGCCTTAAGCTCTCTATGACATCGCCTACAGAGCGCTTTCTTTTTGAAAGGGGCTCAAGTTCAACATAAATTTTTGATGACCATGCCTCGACCCTGCTGGACATTGTCCTTACTTCCGGAATCTCTTTAAGGAAACTCTCGACTTTCTTTACTATGTTATCGGAAATTTCGAGTTTTGCGCCTGTTGGAAGTTCTACGAATATAGTAAATTTACTCTGTTCTGTTGCCCCAAGGAACTCCATGCCCATATTGCCCAATGCAAAAAATGAGATAACAAGAAGCGCGAATGAGCCCCCTATCAAATAATATCTCTTCCTTAGAGCCCACACGAGGGCCTTCCTATAGGTCACAAGCAGGCTTGAGACCCATTTTATTTTTTCCTCTTTTTCCTCTCTCTTAGACGACAAAAGAGTCACTACGGTCACAGCGACAAACAGCGATACCATATGCGAAATAGTAACCGTCCACGCTACCCCGCTATAGAGCAGTTTTATTTCTTCTCCCAGAAACACCATAGGTAAAAATACTATCACGTTAGTTAGGCTGGATGCTACAATGGCAAGCACAACTTCAGAGCTCCCGTCAATAGCCGCTCTTGTCTTTTCGACACCCCTTTCCTTCTTTTTTAGTATGTTTTCAAATACTACTATCGAGTTGTCAACCAGCATACCTACCCCTAGGGCCAATCCGAATAATGTCATGAAATTAATAGTCAAACCCATAGCCTTCATAAAGCCAAAAGTTATAATAACCGATATCGGAATAGACACGGTAACTATGAGCGTAGACCTAAATGGTTTTAATAATATTAGTGCGACCGCTACAACGGCTGATACAAGATATAGCATCTGTGTTGGTGCAAACATTACAACGACTATAAAAGCAATAAAAGAGAGAAGGGCCGCTCTTTTAAAATTCTTGAGAAAGAGCAATAGCACCAACACTACCAAAATAGCCCCTTTTACAAGGGATTCTTGCAAATTATTAACTGCTTTTTGTATAAAATTAGCCTGGTCACTGGTAATTATCATCTCTATATCCTTATCCAGCACCTCTTTTAACTTATCGATCTCCTCCTTAATATCGCTCGCCACTTTGATCGTATTTTTCTTACTTTCCTTTTGGATGTATAAAGAGACTACGGGCCTGACATTCATCCTGGATAGGCTCTGGGGTTCAAGATAGGAATCCTCTACCCTAGCTAGATCTTTGAGGCGGATAATCGAGCCTGACGGCGATATCCCCACTCCGATATTTTCCATCTCGGAAACGTCTTTAAACTCGCCCATTATCCTAACGAGATATTTATTCTCATCTTCTTTATAATCCCCAGACAAGAGATTAAGATTATTCAAGGATAACACCTGGATTACCCTCTCCAAAGATATGGAGTGCGCCGTAAGCTTGTTTTTATCCACCTCGACCAGTATTTTTCTTTCTCTGCCGCCGCCTACCTCAACATTGGCAACACCGTTTATTCTCTCTACGCGCTCCTTTATTGTTTCGTCTACTATTTTTCTAATGTCTTCCGTAGTCTTTTTTTGGCTTGTAACGGCCAGGATCAATATGGGTACGTCTGACCTTTTAAATTGCGCTATTATAGGCTTTTCGATTTCTTTCGGAAGTTTGTTTTTGACTCGAGCGAATTTTTCTCTAACTTCCAAGGCCGCAAAATCCATATCTGTCCCGGGCGCAAAGCTTAATACTACTGTAGATTCCCCTTCTTTTGATATGGAAAGTATTTCTTCTAAATGGCTTACCGTGCTTACGCCTTCCTCAACCTGTCTTGTTACAAGCTTTTCCACCTCTTCCGGAGGTACCCCTCCCCTGACATATATTATTATGCTTATTTCGCCAAAGCTAACGTTCGGATACAGCTCTACCGGCAATTTGGTTAAAGATACGACGCCGAAGAGAAGGAGTCCCAAATATATCATTAAGATAGTAATGGGTTTCTTTACAGCGAACTCTGGTAGGTTCATTTTTTACGCCTAAATATTGAAAAGAAGTTTTCAGATATTATGTAAACGGTTGGAATTACAAAAAGAGTTAAAAATGTAGCTACGGTCAGCCCACCCATAACGCTTATGGCAAGCGGGGATCTTAATTCTGAGCCTTTTCCTTTTAAAAATGCCATCGGGACAAGCCCAAGGATTGTGGTAAGGGCTGTCATTAGAACCGGCCTCATGCGCGCCCTGCTTCCTTTGACAGCTGCCTCTTCCAGCGGCAACCCTTTAGATCTTAAGGTGTTTATATAATCAATCATTACTATTCCGTTATCTACTACTATGCCGCCCAGCATTATTACGCCCATCAATACTACCACGTTCAGAGTTGTGCGCGTCAGGAAAATAGCCCACGCCACCCCTATCAAAGAAAGCGGTACGGTCAGCATTATTATAAAAGGCTGCACAAGCGACTCGAATTCCGATGCCATGATCATATAGACCAATAGAATTGAGAGTATAAGGGCAAACTTCAAGCTGTCGAATGATTCCTTCATCTCTCCGGCCTCACCCCCCATTCTTATAGAATATTCTTGCGGTACCTTCATGCGAGCTATTGCCGAATTTATATCTGTAACTACATCCTTTAAAGGCCGTTGAAACAGGTTAGCGGAAACTATAACCGTTCTTTCCCTATCAAGCCTGTCTATTTGGCTAGGACCTTTACCTTTTACAAAATATGCAACTTCAGCTAAAGGTACATCTATGCCTAACGGCGAGTGTATCATGATATTTCGCAGCTTGGAATAATCATCCCTGTCTTCCTTGCGTAACCGGACTCTTATATCAACTTCATCGCCGATCTCTTTGTATTCTGAAACAACATTTCCTTTTACGGCTATTTGAGCGGTTTGGGCAATATCAGCCACCGAGAGGCCGTAAAGAGAGGCCTTATCTTTTACTATGTTAACCTTTGTTTCCGGAGAAGGGTCGGCAATATTATTTTTTATATCATACATACCCGGTATGGCTGCCAGATTTTCCTGCAATTTTAACGCCAAATTCTTTATAGCCGTCAAATCTCTTCCCCTTACTTCCAAGTTTATACGACCGGCCGCCTGCATAGTGCTTTCAATAAAACTCCCCTGTAATATATACTCTACTTTCGTGCTGCCTAGCCGCATCTTATCTACCCTATCCTTGAGCTTCCGGACAAACTCGTCCGTCGTGATCTCCCTTTTGTCTTTTAAATTAACTATAATCTGAGCTTGATGCGTTCCGAGCCTTTCCAAGACATCTTTTGAACCTCTGCCTTTCGTGGACCCGACTATAGCGCTAAAATTATCCACATCTTTGCAGGTTGATAAATCTTCTTCTATCTTTTTGCTGGCTTCATTGGTGATCTCGAGCACTGTACCCGTGGGCTTCTTGATTCTCATAACAAACTGGCCTTGGTCTGTTTTTGGCATCAGTTCCTTATCTACAAGGAAGAACAAAAGCATGCTTCCGATAAATATGGCAATTACTATCATAAGGCCTGTTTTTTTTCTTCTAACAAATACTGCGACGGCCCGGTAATAAACTTTCTCTACTCTGCCAATCAGGGTTTTTTCTTTCTGAGATTCGGTAGTTTTTTTGTAAACTCCTTTACCCATAGACGTAAGAAGAGGAACTAAGGTAAGGGCGACCCCCCAGGATGCCAGAAGAGAAAAAGTAACCGTAAAAGCTAATTCTTTAAATAGCTGGCCCGCTATACCTACTACGAAAACCATGGGCAAAAATACAACTACTGTGGTTAAAACAGAGGCCCCTATGGGAATGGCGACTTCGTTTGTACCGTTTATGGACGCGTCTTTAGATCCTTCGCCTTCTTCTTCCTGGTGACGGAATATATTTTCAACTACCACTATAGCGCCGTCTACAAACATACCGACGCCCAATGCCAACCCGCTCAATGACATCATGTTTATTGAGACTTTTCCGAAAAACATAAATGTAAAAGCAACCAAGATAGATATGGGGATGGTAAACGTAACTATAGCCGCGCTCCATAAACTCCTCAAAAACGGCAGGAGCACGGCAAATGTTAAAATACCTCCTTGCCAAGCCGCATTTGTTACCCCGCTTATAGCATCTTTTATAAAAGTCGACTGATCATACGTAATCTCTATGTTTATGTTAGGCGGAAGTTCGGATTTTATCTGCGGAAGAGCCTTTTTTATTCTATTAATAATCTGGAGGGTATTTTCTTGAGCTTGTTTTTGGATAGATATAGATATATTGTCTTTTCCGTTAAACCTGGAGAAACTGGTATCCTCTTTCATACCGTCTGATAAGGTAGCTATATCTTTAAGTAAAATAAGCCTTCTTTCTTCTTTTCCTTTCGACTCGTCCTGCTCTAAATATGACTGCTCTTCGGTCTTAGTTAAATCGTCTACCGAAACCGGGATCTCCTTTATTTCATCTACGTGCTTAAATTCGCCTAAAGTTCTCACGAGATACTCGTAGAAGCTTTCTTTTATAGTACCGCCTGGATAATTAAGATTGGCGTTTCTAACGGCATTCGCTACATCTAAGATAGAAACCTTGCTTGCCTGGAGCCTGCCTTGGTCTACATTGACCTGTATTTCTCGCTCTCGGCCTCCGGAAACGGACGCCGAAGCCACCCCGTCCAGTTTTTCCAACTCGTCTTTTATCTTTTTTTCCGATAAATAACGAAGTTTTACGAGATTTTCATCTCCTGACACGCTTAGTGTTATAACAGGAAGTTCGAAAGGGTTAAATTTCATAACTATCGGCTCTTCGGCGCCGCGCGGCAACCTTTCTTTCACAAGATCTATTTTTTCTCTCACGCCTAAAGCCGCAAAATCCATGTTTTGATCCCAGCCGAATTCAACAATAACGAGAGATAGCCCCTCCCTGGAAGTGGACGTTATTCTGCGCACGCCCCCTACCGTTCCAACAGCTTCTTCAATGACGCGGGTGATCAGCGTCTCGACTTCTTCCGGGGCTGCATTCTCATAAGGGGTAACCACTGTAAGTTTGGGATAGCTGATAGGAGGAAACAGTTCTTTGGGTAGCCCGTTTAAAGAGATATAGCCGAATACGACTATACCTGTTATTATCATTATAGTCGTAACCGGTTTTAAAACAGAAAATCTTGGTATGTCCATATTTTACCTTTTAGAATGGCGCTTCAAGAACTTCGCTTATTTCTACTTTCGACCCGTTCTTTAATTCTTCTCTTACCTCAACAGCCACAAGCTCGCCTTCCTCTAACCCCTCTCCTATTTCCGTATAATCAGGAGCCATATATTTTACGGCTACTTGTCTTACTTCAATCTGCCCAGCCTCTGGGGCCTTCTCTTCTTCTTTTTTAGCTTCTTCTTTCCCAGCACCCTTTTCCCCTTCTCCGCCAATTCCTAAATTCTCTGCAATATCTTTTCCGAACTGGGCTAAGTCACCGGCTTTAGCGTCCTTACTTTCGATCTTGTCGCCTTCTTCTCCCCCCACCCCCCCTGCGTGTTCGGTGTTTTCTACATCCTTCGGACTTTTTTCATTTTCGCCTTCCTTTACTTCCTTGGCATTTTCCTTTCCTTCTACTTCTTCGGCGCTTTCTTCTTTGGGGTTCTTTTCTTCTTCTAGATTCTCGGTTTTATGTATCACATATACAAAATATCCTTGGTCTGTCTTTTTGACGCCGCTAGTAGGAACTATAAGCGCGTTCTTTTCTTCATAGGTAGCTATAATACCCCTCGCAAACATACCCGGCTTAAGTTCGGTCTGCGGATTTTCTAATTTAATTTTTAAAGACTGCGTCCTGCTTTTACCTTCTAAAATGGGGGCTATTTGATCGACTGTCCCCTTATAGCTTTTACCGGGGTAGGCGTCAACAAATACTTCCGCCTGCTGGCCGATGGCTACCTTTGCCATATCCTTCTCGATTATACCGAACTCGGCGTATACGCTTCCCAGATCGACAAAAGTGGTTACTCTATCGTTAGGAATCAGATATTCGCCTTCTTCGGCGTATTTCTTACCAAGAAGCCCGGCCCTGGGCGCATATAAATTTGTTTTTTCAAAATCGCTTTTCGCAGATTCATATTCGAGGCGGGTTTTCTCAAATTCACTTTTTACAATAGCACCTATTTCGAGCAATTTTTGGTTCTTTTCCATTTGCAATCTGGCGTATTCCAGCTTTAACAACGCGTCTTTCTGTTTTAGGTTCGCTATTATATCGCCCTCACTCACCTTTTCGCCTTCTTCAAAATTGAATGATTCCATTACCCCGTTCACCTCGAACTTTAAATCTATCTCTTTAAAGCCCCTTATAGTCCCGAGTACGGGCAGGGTGTCTTTAAAATATGTCCTCTTTGATTTAAATGCCTTCACTGGGATGACAGCGCCTTCCGGTTCTAGTTGGAGCGTCTTGGTCGTGGCCTCTGCCGCTTTTTTCCCTTTAAAAATAGTGCTATAGATCTTATCCATGTTTTTCATAAGCACCGCCGGGAGAACTACCACAAGCAAGATGATAAATAGGTATTTTATGGCCTTTTTGATAACACCTTTTTTTACACCTGTATCTTTTTTAATAATAGGGTTCATAAATTATTCGGCTCCTTTCCGTCCGGGCTGAAATAATCGTCTATACCGATCGCCTTGTTTAAACTGACTATCGACATATAATAGTCCGTTATTGCCTGGACATACGAATACTGCTCCTGCGCAACTTTTACCAAAGATTCCACAACTTGCGAATCTGTGGCTTCTCCGAAACCTCTTCTGAGTTTTAAGATCTCAGCTTCTTTAGTTTGAAAATTAACTTTGGTCTTTGCGGCATCAAGCTGGATTATAGCCTTTTCGTAATTGAAGAAGCCTTCTTTCAGCTCCAGCATTATTTCCTTTTTAGTTTTATGCAGTTCGTGTTTTGATTGGTCGTAGTCTATATCTGCCTCTTTTCTGGAAGAATAGTATCTAAGGTCATCGAGAATTTTTAATTTATATGAGTTTGTCGTCGTAGTAGTGCCTTTAAGCGTGCTCAGGACGGGAGCCGTTTGCTGATTTGCGAATGAATATGACAGGGTATTTCCGCCGAGCGGAACTTTCACCTTCACGCCAGCAAGCCACTCTTTCTCATATTGCGAATGAGCGTTCTCATACCATTCCGCTCCATTTCCGTAAGAACCTAAAAGATCAATAGCCGGGAAGCCATCCGAGCGGGTAATCTTTTTGCCGTAATCCGCAAATTCTGTGACCAATTCATTTATTCTTACATCTGCCCTGTTTGTAAACGCTAAATTCAGGCAGGACTCTACGTCTATAGGGACCTTTTTAAAATCCAGCGAATACTCTATGTCTATAGGCTGTTTTGAATCAACGTTCATCGCTTGTTTTAATATCAACTCTGCCAAAATCAGATCTTCACTTGCGGAAAGATACTGAAAGTATACTTGGTTGTATTTGGATTGAACGTCTAAAAAATCAAGCTCGGAGCATAAGCCTTCTTGGTATTGCCTGCTGACAGAATTGAATATTTTCTCCACCTCGCTTAACAAGACCTCTTGCTGTTTTAAACTTTCCTTTGATTTTATAAGCGAATAAAAAGGCTTTTTAACCGATGACACTAATTCGCTTTTTAGCCTTTTTTTGTTCTGCACGGCAATTTCCAAGTTTAGGTTCGCTTGTTTTAATACATACCAAAACCTGCCGCCGTGGAATATGGCCTGCTGGCCTTCAACGCTATAATGCCTAGTCGTATAATCTTTATTGGTGTATTCCGTGCCGCCGCCGTCTTCCCAATTCAGGTTTATGGCCGGGAATAAATTCCTGGTAGCCTCCTTTACTTTTTGTTTCGCAAGCGCTATTTGCTGGTCGGCTATTTGTAACGGGGCATAGCTTTTTAAGGCTATATTCACGCAATCGTCGATTGTGAGCTTGCCGCCCGGAATCGTAGCCTCGGGTGGCTCTATTTTTTCTCTTTGTTTTCTTATCTTCTCTTCCTCGTTTTGTATTTGCCGTAAATACCGCTGCGCCCCTTTATGCTCGGGTTTGAGTTTCAATACTTCTTCAAATTTGATTTTAGCCTCTTGGTAATCTTTATTTTTATAGCTGACCTCACCTTCTTGATAAATAGGCTTTATTTTATCTATTAGCGCTTTAGCCGCTTCTATTGCTCCCCGCCTCTTTTCTTCGTCTTCTTTTCTTTTTTCTTTTGCCTTAGCCTCTTTGCTTCTCGCTTCTATAAGCGCTAAATATCTTTTGGCCCCATTATTGTTAAGGTCCATACTTAGGATTTTCTCAAATTGCGATCTAGCCGTATCGTAGTCACCTTTTTTATAGTTTTCTTCGCCTTTTTGATAAGCAGCTTTGGCTTCATCCGTCTTCTTTTGTTCCGATCCAGTTATCGCATTCGCCTTTTTTTCTGTTTCTTTTATCTTAAAATCTGACAGGGTTGTATATTTTTTTGCTTCTCTATGATTTGGGTTTAATCTCAAGACCTCCTGGAATTTTATTTTTGCTTCGGCGTAATTTCCTTTTTTATAAAATTCTTCGCCTTTTTGATAGGCCGCTTTTATTTCATCTTTTTTATTCTTCTCTGCCTTTTCAGCTTGCATTTTAGCTTCTTTTTCTTCGGATAATTTATCCTTAACTTCTTTCTTTTCTTTGGCGCGGACGGTTTTTACTTCGTTAGCCTGTAATTTCTTCTCGATATCGATTAAATAGCGCATAACATCCCTGCGCTCAGGATTTATTGAAAGTACTTTATTGAACTTTTCTTTAGCTTTTAAGTAGTCGCCTTTTTGATATAAATTCTTGGCTTCGTTATATAGGTCTGCGATTTCTTTCTGGTCTGGAATCCGCTCTATTTGAACCTGCAGATTAGGAGAGCCGTCCGGTTGGGCATATAATAGGTGATAATTATAGCCTATTAATACTGCAAAAAAAGATGCTACATATATAAGTACCTTATTGCTCTTGCTGAGTCTCAGCTTCGTCAATCTTTTTGCCTCTGCTTTTCTTTCGATATTTCCTCATATATTCTCGCATATAAACTCTATGCAAATCTTTATGCTCTTGCCTGTACAAAGATAGGTATTCTTTATGCATCTCGCGCCATCTCTTGGCCCTTTCTCTGCATGTTGCTTTCCATGATGCGTCTTTTGACTCCCTGCACTTAAAATAATCTGTGTTCCTGCCCCTCCATTCTTTCATGTTGTCAAGCTGCCTTTTGTATTGACATTCCAGGCTAGAACAAACTGTTTGATTGGGCCGATATTTATTCGGAATAAATTCTTTACCACATACCGAACATATTTTTCCTGTAATCATTTTTTTCTCCTACCTTAAGGTGACTTATCCACCAAACTTTTTTATACTCTTACTTTTTATATTCTTATAGAAGTTAAGTATACTTAAAAAGTTAGATTTTGTCAAGGTGGAATATAAAAAAGTATAAAAGGTATGAAAAGATATAAAAAAATATTTATAAAAAAATTTATACTTTGTAAGTTTATATGGAAGATTTATTTGGAGAGGATGAAGTAATTAAAGCTGGAAATTTTTAATGCGGCCGCAACTCATGGAGTCCGAAGGACGACATAAGTTGTTCTTGCTGTCTTAAGGTAGGGCCAAATTAATCCCGAGTTTCTATTGTGTAGACTTTTTGAAACGAGGGAAAACTCTTTTGTCCCTCGCCTCGCCGAAGGCGGGCTCGGAACAGTTTTGCTTGAGTTAAGCTATATTTGTACCCTCCCGGTTAACAAACTTATACACCCTTTACCGCGGGAATTTTTCCCCGCAGAAGCAGACTTGTATTTTCGGGCCACGAAAGCAATATCCCGCGTTGTCATCCAATCGGTCTGGAAATCAGCTCCCGCGGAAAAATAAAGCGGCCGGCGTTTTTTGAACAAGCGGATCCCGTATTTCCGCGGATTATCTAGGATATCCGTGCCGAAAAAAAGATTTAACTGCTGACCAGCGGAATTGCCAATGATCTTAACGTCTAAATCCTGTAAAAAACTCAAGGTCTTCAGACATGACTGCCGCGTCTGTCTCGGCAGGCCATACAAAGTAAAAACCTCAACTTCAATACCCGCGGATTGAGTTGATCTAATAGTCTCTTCAAACTGACACAGATCGATCCGTTTATTGATTGCCCTGTTCACCACCGGATCAACTGACTCCAGGCCATAGGCAAGATACTTCACCCCTGCCCTGGCCATAAGATTAAGCAGGTCCGCGTCCACTAATTCCGCGCGTGTCTCACACCAGATCTCAATTTTCCAGCGTTTCTTGATGATACCTCGCATGATCACTGTGACCCACTTCTTATTAAAGGCAAAAGAAGGATCGGCAAAGAAAAATCTACGGATCCCGTTCTTAACGCAAACGTTCATGTCTACAAGCACGCGGTGAGGCGAATGCACCCGGATAGTCCGGTTAAAAGCTCGCGGGGTATAACAAAAATTGCAGTTATAAATGCAACCGCGGGAGGTGAGCATCGCCGCGCCGGTATGATCGCTCCAGCGAAATACGCCTGTCTGATAAGGAGAAGGAAATGTATCCAGGTTACGGACAAGCGGCTGAGATGCTGTTTCATAGATCCCATCCTCTAGCCGAAATGCTATACCTTTTACTTTTGTGATATCTCCCTGCTTATCCAGGCAGTTAATAAGAGCAGGCATCGCTACCTCCCCTTCTCCCCGGATGATCACATCAACATCAGGCATCTGCGTTAATGCCAGGCCAGGCATAAAAGTCGCCTGAGGACCACCCAATACAACCACAATAGACGGATCGCACATTTTAATCAGCTTTGCCAATTGCATTGCCAGACGGATATTCACCTGATATACCGCAAAACCCACTACCGCAGGTTTAAATTTAAGGACAAACCTGCTGATCGACTTATCCGTAAGTATAGTAAGCGAATCTATTTCGGCTATAACTGAATCAATGTTATGCTTGGCCAGACTTGCGGCAATATAGCCGAGCGATATAGGAAAAAGATCGCCTCCCAAAGGAGGCAAATTAAAAAGCAGGACTTTTGTATTCATAGGTCTTGGAATTAAGTATTTTATCTCTTAAATTAATTACTTACTTATTAAAATAAACTGACGAACCGATCCTTGAACTCATAGATGCGCCGGTCAAATATGATGTCGCTATGGGTCACCGGCCGCTTAAGTCTTATGCCATCCAGGCAGGTGCACCTGCTAAGCGCGACATATAACTGGCCATGAGTAAATGCGCCATGCCCCAGGTCAATTATTACCTTATCGAACGTCTGGCCCTGGCTTTTGTGAATAGTTATGGCCCAGGCCAGCTTTATGGGATATTGCGCGAAGCCCCCCACAACCTCATCTTCTATCTTGTCTTCATCCTCATTGTAACTATACTCGATCTTTTGCCACTTTACTACAGGGACATCGCATGTACGCCCGTTGATATCCACAACTATCGAATCTTTCGATAAAGCGACGACTTTGGCGAGCGTACCGTTGACCCATTGCTTGTCGGGATCATTTTTTATCAATATTACCTGCGCGCCCTTTTTGAGTTTTAAAGATGCGTCGGTAGGATAAGCCGACTCTTCGAATTTCCCTGTTGCCATAGCTTCGTATGTGATCTCTTTACCGGTAAGTTTTGATAAGCGATCCTGATTTATAGTGTTTGCCAGGCTATTAGTCGTTGTCAGTATCACCGTCGAGTCTTTCCTGGAAACCGCTATATTTTTTTGGACACTCTTATTTAATGTCTCCAGGTCCTCTTTAGTATGCTCTTTATTCCTGACCCTATTTAAGAGCTCCATGAACGAACTATCTTTTTGTCTATATATAGTCGACAACTCGATGGACCTGATATTGCAATCGTTAAACACTTTAGCGCTAAAAAAATAAGGGCTTGAATATCGCTCTTCCAGCAGCGCTTTTACTTCATTCTCGACCACAGGAGATAGCTGGAAAAGATCTCCAAAAAATACCATTTGGACTCCGCCAAACGGCGTCTTCATCTTACCGCGGTTGAGACGCAATGCATAGTCGATCCCATCCATAAGGTCTGACCGCACCATCGATATCTCGTCTATTATTACCATGTCGAGATTCTCGATCAGGCTTCTGTCTCTAAGGCGCTTTATGGCATCCTTTTGAATGATCTTTGGAGGTAGCCTAAAGAAGGAATGGATAGTCTGGCCGCTTACATTGATGGCCGCGACACCTGTCGGGGCTAACACGATTATCTTTTTACCCGTATTGGCCTTAAAATATTTTAGAAGGGTCGATTTACCGGTACCCGCCTTACCTGTGATAAAAAGGCATTCATTGGTATACTCCATAAGATCAAATGCCGATTTGAATTCATCATTCATATCAAGATGTGCCGGGAGATGGTCTCTTGTTATTGTTTGATCGGCATAGGGTTTCATAATATTTCTTTGACTTGTGTCCTTTTTTCTCGGTAGGTTAGCATTAGATCACAACCCTTAACATTCTCCCTACGAATACCATTTGATATCCGGCTGATAAGAGTCCTGGGCTTATTATGTCTTTCGCTGATATGCGCCAGAAAAACATGTTTTAGGGCTACACTATCAATAGATCCCTTTTTGATCTTTATCAGCGCTTCAAGGGCAGCCTCATTGTTAAGGTGTTCTTTCCAAGTCAACTGATTTGGCGATCGATCCTGCGCTAACTCTGTATCATGATTACATTCAATTATCAGGCACTTGCAATCATAGAGCATCCTGACCATGCTATCGGTTACCTTGCTCGTATCTGTTAAAAGACCCACCTTGCGGCACGAGCCATTATGTTTATATTCTATGCAAAAACCGAACGGTTTACCTACATAGCCGCCGCTATGGAACGTTTTAAAGGGCATAATCTTTAGATCATTTATTATAAATGGCTTCTCCGTATGATGCATTATTTTAAATTGATGATTTTTTACACAATATCGTTCCTTAATGACTTGATATGTATCATGGTGTATATAGATCGGTATCCCGTAGCGACCCGCTATTTTGAAGGTATTTTTACAGATATGATCTTCATGCCCATGCGTTATGACAATGGCATTGATCTGGGACGGATCTAGCTCGATGTCGTTCAAGTCTTTTTCGATTTCCTTCAAGCCAATGCCCGCGCAATCAATTAAAATGCCGGATCTCGCCGTCCAGATAGCGGTGCAATTACCGCTGCTACTGCTTCTAAGCACACATACTTTTAAATACGACACTTCTTTCTTATCCTTTTTTATGTATTATAACACAATATCTCGTTTATAGATATACACCACGGTTCTGAGTAGTGTCAAGATAATTGGACGCTTTCGTGTTTAGGTTCTTCGATCAATGTAAATATGTACTTAGGTCCATCCGCACGATTTTCATCTATTCTGAATTGGCTTATTATGCCATACGTCC
>Ga0066637_10000633_pt1 | contig 21692 bp, 29 predicted proteins | sample CryGeyCG2014_020_FD_62737 | JGI IMG/M metagenome (GOLD analysis project Ga0066637, IMG submission 62737) | Groundwater microbial communities from aquifer - Crystal Geyser CG08_land_8/20/14_0.20 | ecosystem: Environmental > Aquatic > Deep subsurface > Groundwater | place: USA: Utah: Grand County...
TCATAAAATATGCTACCTGATACTACTGGCAAGACATTGTTTTTTTGAGGGGGGATTATCTCACCGTTTTTAATTTTATAGCCCTCACTAACTAATCGTTTGTGTATTTTTTTAAGAGTATTACCAAAACCAACAAAATTGGATATTTGTTCTTCAGAGAATATGAAATTTTGTTGGCCATTGGACATAATAGTGTGGTTTTTGAGGGGGCAAGATTGCCAAAAAGTCAACCAAAGTCAACACTTTCCTACCCATCTTTGACAAACTTATCTCCTTGTCTACGAAATCCTTGAATTGCCCGAAGTATGCGATGGCCTTGTTGCTTCGCGCATTTAGAGCTAAATCCGGCTGAACGCGCGGCTTTAGTGGCATTAAAACCGCCAATAAAATGATTGAGCCATTTTAATCTGCGAAAATATACGGCACTAAGAGGAAAAAGAGGGTCGTAATTAGCCCAGTGGTCAGCTATGTAAAAATATAATAACCCTTTTGGTCTATTAAAAATTAAGTCCCGGAGAAACATCATCTCTTTAAGAGTGAATTTTGGCGCGGGGTTAATTTTTTTGTATCCATCCTCGTAAAGAAGTTGTAAAAACAAAATTAGCATTTCTTGAGGTGTGTATCTTATTTTTTCGGGATCAATCTCTCCCTTTTCGTTCAAATCTTCTTTCTTGGTTTTGAAATAATCCCAGTCAGGCAAAAAAACAAAAGATCCTTTTGGTTTGTAAATTAAGTATTGAATGATTGCGCTGGCCTCATCCATTGAGAATACTGGCATTGCTTTTCCTCTTGGTGGCTTTTGTATGTTTTCCAAGTTATGGGTTTCGTTTAACCAAAACTTAAAAGCATCAAAGATGCCGGGTGCGTAAAAACCTTCTGGCGGTTCAATCTCACCGGCTTCAATCTGTTTATCTAATTCGTCTAAGTTTTGATTAATTTGTTCCATAAATCCTGAGATAATTTTTAACAATTTTATCTAACGATTTAGACATAGTGATATTGTTCTCTATCGCAAATTCTTTTAGTTTGCCATACATTTTTAGGCCAATTCTAACCTGTTTGGTAATTCTTTTACCTTTTATTTTAGATTTTGTTGACAAAATTTCTTTTTTATCAACTTTTTCATCCCTCATAGTAGAGAATTTAATCATTTTTTTATTAACTTATGAGAGCTCATCTTTTTCAACCAGTCAAAGATATCACCCCTTGAATTGTTGTCTGGTAAAAAGTTTGAGCTAAGTTGTCCAGCTGATGTTTAGGTGAGGTCTCCCGTTGACAAGTTGTCAGTCAGAGCGGGAAATTTTCATCTAAACACCAACTGGATTGCGGCCGTTTTGTTTTTCCAGAGGAACCCTGCCGAATAACCTCTGCTCATAAGATTGTAAATGGTTATATTGGTATATTTTTATCTTGATCTACCTTATTTAGTTTTTCTTCCCATTAAATAACGGGAAAAAATTACAAAAATTAAGTATTTAAGCCGTTCTCATAGCTCCGTTTAATTGTTTTGTTAAGCGTTGTTTTTGCTCATCTGTTAGAACTCTCTTTTTTCTTGATCCTTCCGGGTATCTGCCAAACCTATAAGGATAGAGCGGGCAGTCATCCAAGGGACATAATTTAACTTCTCCCGGGCTACCACAGACACAATCTAAACATTTTGCCCGGATGGTTTTTAGTGGAGATGGTAGTTTTTTATTCATAAGCATAAATTAGTTATTTTCGTGCAGTGCCGATTTTAGCCAGCGTTGTTTTTCCAGCCATTCTCTTAAATCAACATTGATTTTATTCTCCAAATTAAAAAACTCCTCAATTTTTCCCTGTAAGTGAGGAGAATTAGAAAAATTAAAAGTTTTTCGGTTGCCGCCGTTTTGAGTAATACTGACCAAAACCAGTTCGTTGTATATCAAAAATACTCCCAAGTAAAAATTTTCTGTTTTATAAGTATTGTTGCTCATATTTTTATCTGAATGATTATTGTGATTTATAGAAAATAAAAAACTGTAGTTTTTACTACAGTTATCATAGAATGTATGTCAATTATCCATCAAACTATAAATTTAGTGGGTGATATTTATAAGCCAAGCAATTTTTCAAACCGTTGTAATATCTTAAAATCTTGTTTTCCATCCACTATTTTGAATTTTATTTGATAAATTTCATTTGCTTCTTTAACCGACAACCCTTCTACTTTTCTAAGATAATAATAAATTGCTTGCCATAGAGTTGTCTTGAAGATGTGGGGTTTGGATAGCACTTTTGATTTATATGTGGGCAGAAAATGTTGAAATTTAGCTATTTGCGATGTTATTTTACTAACATCAGTATTTCCATAAATTCTTACCGATAAATAGGGTTCAAAAATAGTATATTCATTGATTTGTTCTGGTTCAAGTATAAGCTGTATTTCTGGTATAGTTGAGTATTTTTTTAACCAATCTAATCTGCCAGAGATGGTGCCATACAGAATATATTTTTTTAAGTATTCAAAAAACCCTTTTGGTAGTTTAAGATCAAAAACTAAAAAAGAATTTATTTCGCTAAAAGCTGATTTGAATTTATTAAACTCCCACTCTTGAATTATTTTTTTAACTTCGTCTTGCTTTTCCCACACTTTAATTAGTTTCTTTTCCCAAAATCGTTTCTTTTTTTTGTTATGGAAATTTTTTGAAAATTGATTTTCTATATCCTCAATAAAATTATCATTATTAACAATTGAGTGCACTAATCTTTTATCCACGCTGGGAAATTGATTACAAACCTCTATTAAAAGTTTTTTTGGTTCAATGCCAAAAGTTTTTCTTATTCTATTAACGCCGTTGTTAAATTTTGGCACAAACCTTAAAATGGTAATAAAAGATAAGCTGTTAATGTCTTTGTTCGGATCTGCCATTATAATTTGTTTTATCCTTTCAAAAATTTTTTTATTTTTACTTGATAAATTCTGTCTTACTATTTCCTTTGTTTCAGAGTATCTTTTTTTAACTTCAAATAAAAATTTGACTGTTCCTAATTCTTGCCAGTCGCTCTTATCTAAATTCAATTTTTTAAGCAACTCTGGTATCAATATCGGAAGTTTTAATCCAATTCTTGTTGGGTGCTTATTTAGTTCTTCATAAATTTTTTCTAAATCCATATTTTTGATGCTTATTTGTATTCTTAATTTGATTTTACCACACTATTTGCTATAATAAAACCGACAATTCAAACGACCTAACCCCCGGGTTTTACTCGGGGTATGGTTAAAAAACAACGCAAGATGAAGATGGTCTTCTGACCAGCACTACTTGCGTTGTCTATGTCCGAAAGGATGTAGGGCACTCCGAAAGGATTGTCGCTGGCTCGGGAGACCTTTTTTGGTTTTCAATATGAGAGAATATGAAAAAAATAACCATATTGATAGCAGTTGCTTGTTTTTTAATTATAACACCCAGTTTAGCAATAACGGGGAGCTCTTATAGTATTGGCGGAACGACCTATTACAATTTTAGTGACGGCACTTCTGGAAGCTCTTTTAATGTTGGTGGGACAACCCATTATAATTTCAGCGACGGCACAAATGGCACAGCATATAAAATCAGTGGAACCACTTATTATAATTTTAGCGACCCAATTACAGGAAATTTATATAATTTAGGAACTGGCAATAATTATGTTTTCAAACCCATACCAGATGTTGATAGATATACAACCAGAGGAGAATTGTTATATGAGTATTGCAAAGGCATTAATTATCAAGATTACCCAGATTTTACCAAAAGAGGAAATGAATTATCAGCAGAATGTTTAAGTAACGCCTGTCCGAGCGGCAGTTGCAATGCGGCTAAATTTTCCAATGAACTTAACAGATGTTTGGATGAAGGCGCTTATAAAGCGTTTGAAGAAATAAAAGATATATGCCTGACAACAAAGGCTAAAAAGTATGTTGACAAAGTTAATGCCACTTTTTCCGAAGAAGTAGTCCAGAAAAAAACAGAGCCAGCAAGCGATAGCGGCGTGAATAATAAATCGGGTGAGGATATATTCTGCCAAGATGGATATATTTTATCATTTAATAAAACATATTGTGTCAAAATTCCAGAACACGCTCATCCAGTAAAAAATTCCACTGATCTTTGGCTATGTGATGATGGTTATAAAGAAGTTGGCAATTCTTGTATTTTGTTCGGCTATCAACCATTATTTAGCGGTAAAGATGTAAGTGATTTATCCCAAAATGATAATAGTGCTGGGCATATAAATTTTGATGAGATTAGACGAGATTTGGGTCTACCATCTGGTGCTAATAATAATGTAGATGAATTGAATAATGATAATAATAGCGGCAGTAACATAAATCAACAAAAATCGGAAAAGGCTGGGATTTTAACCAACATTAAATCTTTTTTTAGGGGGTTATTCTTAAAATTGAGCAATCTTTTCAAATAACTATGCTTAACATCAAACTAAAAATAAATAACCACCAGATTGAGTTAAGTCAAAAATTGGACAACAAAGAACTAAAAAAAGCTGGTTTCAAGAAGCTTGGCTGGCTTGGGAGATTAAGATTAAAGCCATTCAAACAGGAAGTGGTTTATTGGGCAAAGAACCCGACTATTTCCTGTTTTGATGATGAGTTTAGTGTTTCTCCCATCTTAAAACCAATAACTGATGCGAGCAGTATGTATGGCACGACTGTTTATTTGTTTTTTGTCTTGGGTAAGTTAAATAAAGTCGGCTTTCAGGTAATTGGCAATAAAATGGCCGCGCTTTATCACTTTGCTAAATTTTGCGAAATCGTTGAAAGAAAATTTGAAATTAAATCGGTAGATGCTGGGCTTGGCGCACTGCACTGGAAAGATAACAATTCCTGCTTAATCGCAAGTATCGCGAGCGGCCAGCACTTCCACGCTTATTGGTTTAAGGTTTATTAAAAAATATGACCGAGCAAGAACTTAACAAAATAATTGACGAGCTTAAGAATGATAAAGGTTTGCCGAAACTCCAAAGGTGGGCGAGCGAGAGCCCGGAGCGGCTGAAAGAGGTTATAGAGGCGTTGGTGAAAGAGAACCCGGGCGTGCCGGTAGAGAGCTTGCTGGCAATTTACGAGAGCGACCTACAGCACCCACAGGTGTAGAAAGAGAAAAAGCTCGTGCCTATTTGGAGTGTCTTGGCTATTTTTGAAAGTGATTTAGAACATTTATGAAAATTAAAGAAATTATTAAAACCATATTGGCAGTAATTTTTATTATCCTATTTTTTATCGTGGGCTGGTTTATAACTATTATATTTTATCCAGACGAATGGTTTGCTGAAATACCCAAAATAATACTTGAATTATTAGGATTTAAGTTTTAGACATATACTGGGTTAAAAAAAATATAGAAAATTATGGATGACATTAACATTACACTCACAAAAGAACAGGTTGAGAAATTTATAGAAATATGTGAAAAACAATTTGGTAAAAAAATTTCATACGAACAAGCTTGCGCAGATGGCACTAATTTTGTCAAATTGATTTCGTTGATTTACAAGCCGATCACAAAAGCAGATTACGAGAAATATAGTAAGAGTGTTGATGAAAAAAATAAGCCGCTAAAATAAGCGGCGTTTCTTTTGACTTTTTGGTTAAAAAGTGGAAGAATTAAAGTATGGTATTATGTAGTAAATTTTAACTCATAAATATGAATAACAAAATACTTTGCTACATTCGTGGCGTTGAAATTGTTGAAACGCCCGAAGAAAAAGTTAGACAGGAATATGCTCGCCGTCTTGTTGAAGAATACGGTTATCCTAAAGAGCTTATTGATTTTGCTGTTCCAATTCAAATTGGCAGAAACGAAAGAGGACAAGCCGATATTGTTATTTATCGTTCAAAGCAAGACAGAGAAAAGCGAGAAAACCACTACATAATTATTGAGTGTAAAGAGCCAGACATTAAATTTCCTGACGGCGAAAAACAGCTTAAAAGTTATATCAACGCCACCACTGCTCAAATCGGCGTTTGGACAAACGGCATAGAGTTCAAATACTGGAAAAGATTAAAAGAGCCAGACCGCTACGAAGAAAAGGGCTATCTGCTGAAATACGGGCAAGAATACGGCGACAAAAAGATACTCAAAAAAGACCTTCGTCCATCAAGTAATTTGCAGGCGACTTTTAAGCGTATCCACGATAACATCTATGCTAACTACAAATCGGGCAGAAAGGAAAAGGTTTTTTACCAAGTTATCTATCTTTTATTTGCCAAAATCCAAGACGAGAAAAGTCGTAATGCAGAGTGCGAATTTGTAATTTACGATAGAGAGTGGGACGAAATACGAGACAAAGACACGAGCAGAACATTTCAAAAAAGGATTTTTGATTTGTTTGAGCAAGCAAAAAGTCGAGAAGAATTTAAGAGTATTTTTGACGGCTCGGAAAAAATAGAGATACCCATTAGACAAATTGCCAATGTCGTCAGTGAATTTGAAAATATTACCGTTTTAGATACCGATGTTAAGGGCGAGGCGTTTCAAGCATTTTTGAGTGGATATTTTAGAGGAGATGCTGGACAATTTTTTACACCTGACCCAATTAAAAAATTAGTCGTGGAAATGTTAGAGCCAGAGCCAGACGAGGTAGTTTTAGACCCCGCTTGTGGTTCGTCTGGCTTTTTAGTTTTTGCAATCAATCATTTCCGAAACCTTATTAAAAAGCAAAAAGGTTGGGTTGATACAAAGGGTAATCCTTTTAATGATGTTGATTTAACGCCAGACCAGAGAGAAATTTTGAGAGGTCAAACCAAAGAATATGCCAGCACTCATATTAAAGGTGTTGATTTTGATAATGACCTTACAAAAGTTGCCAAGATGTATATGGTGATGATTGATGATGGGCACACTGGCATTTGGACTTCCAATTCACTTATTCCTTTTGAAGAATTTACAAAAAATACCAGAGGCACAATTACACCAGAAAGTGCCGATATTATAATGACCAATCCGCTTTTCGGTTCAAGGGGCAAGGTTGAAGACCAAAATATACTTTCGGAATACGACTTTGGTTTTTCTTGGAAAAAAGATAAGGAGACGGGCGAATTTAAGAAAGAAAAACTTTTAGCTGGCAAGAAGGGTGGTGGACAAGTGCCAGATATTTTATTTATAGAGCGTTGTCTTTCTTTGCTCAAGAAAGGCGGGCGAATGGGTATAGTTTTGCCCGATGGTGACTTAAACAACCAGAATACCGAATTTGTTAGGGCGTGGTTAACAAAAAAAGCCCAGATAGTTGCAGTGATAAGTTTACCACAAGAAACATTCGTGCCTTTTGGAGCTGGCGTTAAATCAAGCGTCTTATTCCTCAAGAAACCCAAAGGCAAACCAATAGACCGTTACCCGATTTTCTTCGCTAATTTAGAAAAAATTGGATACAATGTCAGTGGAAAAAAAATTTATAAAAAGAACGAATTTGGCGAGATAATAGATGAAGAAGGGTATTCAATTGGATGTATAATTGACCGAAAAGGAAATAAAACAAAGCAAAACCCTATTTTAATTGCAACGAAAGGAGTTTTAGAATCTGATATTCCAGAGACATTGAACCAATGGGTAAAATTTAAAAAAGAGTTTGTAAAATTTTTATGGTAAACACTCAAACAAAAAAACAAAATATTTTTAGCCTTTGGAATGATGAAATAGATTTTATTAGTAATGGCAGTGTTCTTTATTGGTTGCCTATTTATGTTGATTTATTGAAAATCCTAAATAAACAAATAAAAGATGGAAAAGCTAAAAGACTGAAAGAGCTCGCATTTATAGATTATGGCTATATGCCACTGGAAGATTATACTACCGCAAATTTAGGAAAGGCACTCATTAGGGTTACAAATATTAAAGGGGATGGACTGATAGAAATGAAGGATATTAAATATGTTCCAGATAGCGATAGATCTTTTGAGAAATTAGTAAAAGAAGGAGACAGTTTAATAGTCCAGTGTGGTAATACAACGGGCAAGATAGGATTCATTACTAAAAAGTTAGAAGGTTTAGTCTTTCCATCATTTTGTTTATTAGCAAGAACAAAAAAGATAAATCCCTATGTTTTAAATGTTATCTTAAATAGTTCCGTTGTTCAGTTACAATTAAAACGGGGGATGGGCTACAGCTCGGTTAGGCCGAATATAACCAAACCAGATGTTGAGAATCTGATTATTCCTATTCTCAGTAATTCCGAACAAAAAACAATAGCTGAAGCCTTTAAGGAAGCCTTAGGACTTAAAGAAGAATCAGAAAAGAAACTCCAAGAAGCCAAAGATTTTGTTGAGGATTTAATTGAAAAACAAACATAATTTTATCTCACTATTACAAATACAAAATAAAAATATGAACACACAAGAAAAACTTGAATATGTAGAAAATTATCTAAAAAAATGCTTTGAGGAGTGGCTGGTTAACGATATGCAGATGATAAAGAATAAGAAACTACATTTTACATTTCCTTATGTTCTTTTAGTTAGTGCTGGGATTGATTTTCTTGGATCGTTGGCAAAGGGCTTTGGGAGTAGTTCAAGGGTAAGGTCTTGTTATTTTATAGAAGAATGGATGGGTAGGGTAAATCCTTTATACAAAAATACAAAAATTAGTGCCATAATTTACAAATCAGCTCGTTGTGGTTCATCGCACCAAGCTATTTACAAAAAAGAGATAGAAAGTTCTTCTATTGCTTATCCAGCAGATAAGCACCTTAACCATATCAAATGCCTTGATGGCAAGGATAGAATTTTTATTCACGCTTGGCGATTTGTTGACGATTTTATCAAAAGCCAACAACTATTTAGAGATGAGTATGTTAAGCAAAACCCAGAGAATGTATTTAATAATTTACAAGAAATGTTGAGGGAGGAGATAATTGAAGGATTTGAGGGGCTCATTGAAGAATTAAAAAAAGATGGAAAAAGTTTTGACGCAGAAAATGAGCTGAAAAATAATCCAAAAGTAAAATCAGTTGATAAGAAAAATTCCAGAATAGAGCTATCCAATGATGATAGTGTTGCTCCCTCTGCCGCTCCTTATCCGGAGGTAAATACATATTCTTGCACTACGACAAGTCAGCCAGAAAAAATTTCTATAACAATTCTTCCTGAAGAGGATAAAAATTAAAAAATATGCCTATATTCCAAATAAAAAATAATAAAACCACCCAAGTTCAATCTAATATAAATTATTTTCGCAATGAAGCTGAATTAAGAGATTTTTTCGCTGAAAATTTGGAAGACCTTTTAGGTATGAGATTTTTAGAAAAAGAATATCCCACAACAGATGGAAGAATGGATACCATCGCTTTGGATGAAAATAATTCCCCAGTAATCATTGAATACAAATGGGGACAAGATAACTCCATATTTACCCAAGGATTATTTTATTATGATTGGCTTAAGAAGAACAAGAAACACCTTGAATTGTTGGTCGGGAGTAAATTAGGCGAAGATGTTAAAGTGAATTGGAATAAACCCCGAGTAATTTTAGTGGCACAGGGTTTTGACAACAGGACAATAGTCGCAGTTCAGCAAGTTGATTATGTGGAGTTGATTAAATATGTTCCATATAAGCAAGACATACTCTATCTTGAGAATATTTATAGCCCGGAAACAACCAAATCAGAGGGTATAAGAAGTAATAAGCGGGAAGCAAAACGAATAACCGGAGATTATGACATTGAATACCATCTATCTCAACATAATTCAAGCCCAATTATTAAAGATGTATTTTATAGACTACAGGAAAAAATTAAATCTTTGCCAGATATAGATGAGGTTGTTACCCAGAAGACCGGTATTACTTATAGAACAACCAAAAGTTTCACACGATTAGAATTTGGCAGAGGTGTTTTGTATGTTTTGATTAAAAGGCCTGATTATGATGACCCAAAACAACTTATAGAAGATATAACATCGCACGAGTGGGGTTATAAGGGAAGAATTAAAATTAGGTCAATTAAAGGGGTTGATGATGTTTTTGAAATAGTTAAGCAATCTTATGAGGAGACACTGTAAATTTAATTTTATTCTAAAAATATGCCAGATATAAAACAAGTTGATGGATATTTAATAGGTGGAAGCCAAGACCATAATCCTATACAGATAGAGATTGGCAGTGCTTTAGATTGTCCTTTTTGTCACGCTGATATTGATATTCAGCCAATCACATATTTAAGAATAGATGAGTCAAGTGTTCATATTTTTTTGAAATGTAAGAAGTGTAGAAACAGTTTTGTTGGCTACTACATAAAGAAACCCACGAACATTTATCATTTAGACAGACTTTCAAGGGGTAATTTTAGATTTAAGAAGTTTGGGGAAAAAATAGAAGAGTTGTCACCGGATTTTGTAAAAATATATAATCAATCAGAACACGCCGAGCAGGAAGAATTGGATGAAATTAGTGGAATTGGTTATAGAAAAGCATTGGAGTTTCTGGTTAAAGATTTTTTAATTCATAAACAACCCGATAAAGAGAATGACATAAAGAAAAAATTTTTAGGAAAATGTATAGAAGATTATTTAGAAAATGAGAGAATAAAGGAGTTAGCCAAAAGAGCGACTTGGTTGGGCAATGATGAAACTCATTATGAAAGAGTTTGGCAGGATAAGGATGTTGAGGATTTGAAGAAAATGATAAATATCCTTGTTAATTATGTTGAAACCGAATTATTGACGGATAGTTATTTGGAAGATATGACTGGCAATAAGGATAAATAAAAAGATCATTATGTTATCTATATTAGAAGTCAAGAAATTATTAGGTGATAACGCCAAGCGTCATTTTGATGAAGAATTATTGCAAACCCGCGATGACTTATATTCTCTTGCGGAGTTGTGTTTGGAATGTTATTATGAAAAACAGATTTCCAAGAGGCACAAAAAATGTTCGCCCTAAAAACACAATAACAATATATGTTTGAAACACCTACCAACCAAAAAGATAAAATGGGACGCACAACCGAACAGCATAAAAAAACATTGGCCTTAATGGCGGATAATGTCGGTTTAGATCATCCATTAACAAAAGCACAGATTTTAGAGAAGACGGGATATTCACCAGAAATTTGTCGTAATCCTAAAAGGGTGATTGGGTCAAGGGGCTTTCTTCGGTTGGTTGAGGAAATATTGCCAACAAAGCTATCGTTTAATAAGCATCGCAAGGGGTTAGATGCGATGACGGTTAAATTTGCTACCAATAAAGGCGAGATCACGGATGTGAGAGAATATCCAGACTATTCAACTCGGTGGAAATATATTGAAAGCGTCTACAAACTTAAAGGAATTTATACACGAAACGATAATAAACCAAGAGACAACGATTACTCTAAACTTACTCCGGCAGAGATCAGGGAAAAGGTAGCTCAGCTTTTTCTTAAGTTTGGCACTCTTGCTTCAAGCGGTAGCGGTTAGTATCAGAAAAGCACCAAAATTGAGTATAGAAAAAGTAGTGATTAGATGGTTAATTGCGGTGCTAATTTTTTTATTTGAGAATTTAGGAAGGGTAATTGTCTTAATTTTTCCATACTAATTCTGGCCGCATTATAGATATTTGTCAGTTCGGTAAGAATGTAATCCGCAGAGCCAACATAGCGCGCGTTTTGAGAGACCCGTTCCCGTCCCGCCTTCACTAAAGCTATGGCGAGGCAGGCAGGAAACGCTCAAGAAGCGCATAGCAGAGTTGGCGTATTTAAATACAAAAAATGCCTCAATTGAAGTGTACCCCATTTAGCGGACACGGATAAAAAACACCTTTACACGGCGAGAGTCAAGAGATGATTCGGGTACTTAAAAGGGTGTTTTTTGTTTGGTTTATTTGCGCTTGCGCTTATTTGCATTATAGCATAAAATAGATACTGTAAGTAAGGTTTAAACTAACATACAGACTATATTATGAAAAAAGGCGATTATATCTCAGCAATTTTGCGCTCAAAACAAACGGTTTTATCGGCTAAAGACATAATGTTGCTTTGGGGCGAAGCCAGTTCTGATGCGGCCAGAGTAAGGATTAACTATTACGCCAAAAGCGGAGATTTTTATCGTATTCGTAGAGGTTTTTACGCGAAGGATAAAGATTACAACAAATTCGAGTTGGCGACCAAAATATTTACGCCTTCTTATGTCAGCTTTGAGACTATCCTTGGTCAGGCCGGCATAACCTTTCAGCACTACAATCAAATTTTTGTCGCATCTTATACCAAGCGAGAAATTACCGCCGATGGTCAGGCATATTCCTATAAGCGAATCAAAGACACCATTCTCACAAATTCGGCCGGTATTGAGAGCAAGGATAATTATTCTATCGCAACCCCCGAACGCGCGTTTTTAGATGTGGTTTATTTAAATAAAGATTATCACTTTGATAACCTCGATCTTTTGAATTGGGACAAAGTATTTGAGATACTTCCCATTTATGGCGGCAACAAACGCATGGAAAAAATGGTCAAGAAATATCGCGAAACATTAAATACAGAGACAAAATAAATTTTATGACGCTCAACACCATAACGCACAAAAATATTCTTATCAAAATCCTTAAGGATATCTATACCGATTCAACCATCGGGCCTCTTTTGGGATTTAAGGGCGGTACGGCCGTCTATCTTTTTTATAATTTGAACCGCTTTTCGGTGGATTTGGATTTTGATTTGCTCGATGCCGAAAAAGAAGACTATGTTTTTGAGCAAATAAAAAAGATTTTAGAGAATTATGGCACGATAAAGGAGGCTGAAAAGAAACGCTTTAATCTGTTTTATGTTTTGGCTTATGACGAAAAGGTTCCGGGTGCCCAAAATATCAAAGTGGAAATTAATCGCCGGGAATTCGGCTCGAAGTATGAAGTAAAATCATACCTCGGCATTTCCATGAAAATTATGGTGCAGGAGGATATGTTCGCTCACAAGCTTTGCGCCATGTATGAGCGGATTGGTAAAACCAACCGTGATATTTTTGATGTTTGGTATTTTCTGCAGAACGAATGGCCGGTTAATAAGAAAATTATAGAGGAACGCACTAAAATGAACTTTAATGGATTTTTGCAAAAGTGTATCGATTCACTAGAAAAAATGACCGACCAAAATATCATTTCCGGCATGGGCGAACTATTGGACGCCAAGCAGAAGGATTGGGTAAAAGCCAAACTTCGCACCGAGACGATCTTCTTGCTGAAGCTTAAATTACAAAACGAAAAATAATATGGCTTTATTAAAAATTAACGGCACAGCCGTCAAAAAAATAACCGCGAAAGAGCTTGATCTGTAAAAAATCTGCATACGCTTTTTGAGAGCAATCTTGAAGAATTGTTAAATATTATTTTTCTCGCTTTGGAGCCGAAAAACTTTCAGGAAGTATGGGTATCAACTGCAAGTATTGTGCGGAAAACAAAACACGATAAAGAAAAATAAGAAATAATACAGAAGAATTGTTCGGTGGGCGAACATCTTGAGAAAGACCGTGAGGATATCAAATCGTTATTTTTAAAGTTACGCGGAAAAATCATCTCGCTTGATACGGAAATTTAAGAAGATCCGCAAAAATACTTTGAAGTATTTTTGTTATATTTTTTCTTTACTTTTTAGCTAAAATATTGGAATATGAAAGTATGCGAAACGTAAAAATAATAAGATGAGCGTTAAATCAAAACAACGAATCAGAATTTTATAGCGCAGATGGGTTTTTAAATTTGACGATAAATTGTTGTGGGTGTATATTCATAATAGAATAGTTGATAAAGGCCGGACTATTTGTTAAAATTAATAAGTAAATTTATAAATATATGCCTAGATTAAATGGAACTGGCCCAACAGGACAAGGGCCTATGGCTGGCCGAGTATTAGGTTATTGCGGCGCAGGCGCGGCTTATAGTTACGAGAATGGCGGACGATGACAAGGATTAGGATGGAGAAGATTTCAGGGATATTATTCCGATCCTACGCTTTCCAAAAAATATGAAGCTAAAATGCTCTCGGAAGAAGCGTTAAGAATTGAAGAATATTTAAAAAATATTAAAGCCCGCTTAACCGAACTTAAGGGTAAAAAATAAATAATCAAAATTATTTTCTGTATTAGTGTTTTTGTAGAGAATAATTTTGGTATAAATTAATTTATTATTAATAATTAATATAGAATAATATGATGTCGCAAATACCAATCAATTTAGAAAAAGTTAGTAAGGAAAATATAGATTTGGAAATACTCCGAGTTGGAGTAATAGCCGAATTGGACGCCATAAATTTATATGAGCAAATGGCCGCTATTGCTCAAGACGAAAATATAAAAGTTATGCTTTTAGACATTGCCAAAGAAGAAAAAACGCATGTAGGCGAATTTCAGGCCTTATTGTTAAATAGAGATGAAGAACAGGTTAAGGAATTGGCAGCTGGAAAAGAAGAAGTAAAAAAAGAGATAGACGAATAATCATAAATTTAAATAAACCATATGAAAATAGCAATAAGTTCAACTGATAAAAATATTGAAAGCAGTGTTTCTGATGTTTTCGGTCGCTGTCCTTATTTTATCATTGCCGAAATTCAAGACGGAAAAATAGAAAAAACTGAAGTAGTAGAAAATGCAAGCACAGATCAAACCAGAGGAGCAGGTATTTCAGTGGCTCAATTATTAGCTGAAAAGAATATTAATACAGTAATAACAGGCAGTGTGGGACCGAGAGCTTTAGATGTGCTGAAACAATTTAATATTGAAGTTTCTTCTGGAAAAGGAAAAGTAAAAGATGTTATACAAAAATTTATTGACAGAAAATTTAAGAAAATAAATTAATATGAAAATAGTTATCCCAACCAACAGCAAAAAAGGATTAGATGATAAAATAGCCGACCATTTTGGACGTTGCCAAACTTATACTTTTCTTAATGAAAAAGGCAAAATTATTGAGATTATAAATAATACCAGTGAACACATGGGCGGTATTGGTTTGCCGCCATATTTAATGAAGAAATACGGGGCTGATGTTTTGTTATGCAAAGATATCGGCCCGAGAGCCATAAACTTATGCCAAGAATTGGAAATTGATGTTTATGTTTATCAAGCCAATACAGTTGAGGAGATTTTTGATTTATGGCAAAACAATAAACTTAAAAAAGCAGGTATTGAAGATGCTTGCGAACAGCATAAAATATGAAAATCGCGATCACCGGCGGCAAAGGCGGTGTCGGTAAATCTATGGTTGCAACATCGCTGGCAGTTGAATTTGCCATGCAAAACAAAACGATGTTAGTTGACGCGGACGCGGAATGCCCTAACGACCATCTGTTGCTTTCCATAAAAAGAAAAAAATATGCGGCTGTTTATCAGTCTATACCCAGATGGGATTTTGCTAAATGCAAAAAGTGCGGAGAATGCGCCGCGGCTTGTAAAAGAGGCGCTATTGTTTTGGTTAGAGAAAAATATCCCGCATTTATTAAAGATGTTTGTATCGGCTGTATGGCTTGTGTTGCTGCTTGTCCGTATACTGCAATAACAGAGACCAAAAAAGAAATCGGTAATATTTATACTGGTAAAAATTATAATGTAAATTTAGTTTCTGGCGAGCTTAAATTAGGCGAGTTGGCTTCCGGGGAAGTGGTGGCCGAGGTCAGAAAATATTCTGATAAAATTAATGAAAAAATAAAAGCTGATATAATGATTATAGATTCTTCCCCGGGAATTGGCTGTCCGGTCATTGCTTCATTAGTGGGCACCGATTATATCGTGGCTGTAACCGAACCAACTCCGTCTGCTTTGTTTGATTTAAAAAGGGTTTTATATTTGGCCAAGCATTTTGGCATTAAACATGGAATTATAATTAATAAAGCTGATTTGGCAGAAAATTTTTATCAAGAAATAGAAAAATTTGCCAAAAAAAATAATATTCCAATTTTAGGAAAAATTCCTTATAAAAAAGATTTTGTAGAGTCAACTATAAAAATGAAACCGGTAGTGGAAATAAATCCAAAGTATAAAAAAATATTTTTAAGTATTATTGATAAAATAAATACACAATAAAAATAAATATTATGAATTACAAATTTTTACCATTGTACAGCTTTGTTTCTAAAGAATTATTTGATGTTGTAGTAAACAAATATTCAAAGGAGTTTGATGTGTCGGGCTATCAATTAAAACATCATCCACAAGAGGATTCATTTTCTTTCAGTAAAAAATTTCCAATTTTTTGTGTTGGTGATGGCGCAACTTTAGAACCAAAGCTAGGAGAAAAATATCCAAATCCTTCAGGAGCTTTTTTAGTTACAGATAAATTTGTTAAACTAATGGTTAAAGAATGTGAAAAAGAATACAGTCATTTAAATTCAAATAAATTAAAACAAATTTTTAAAAAAGGAAATCAGGAAGTAAAAAAAATAAATAAAAGATATGGAAGAATAAACAGTAAATTAAATTATTTAGATTTTGATTTATTTTGTGCAACATCAGCGTTAGGAATAATAAAAAATGACGAACTATATTGGTTTACGATTGCAGATTCTTTCGTGGTTATTTTTAATGCAAAAGGGAAACAAAAATTTTTATCACCAAATGGCTGGCGTTTTATTCAAATGCCAAAAAAATTAGAAGGTAAAGAAAAAAGAATTTATATTAGAAGAAATTTAAGAAATGGTTTCAAAAGTAATAAAAAAATAGGATATGGTGTAATTAATGGTGAAAATAAAGCAATCAAGTATTTAGATTATGGAGTTAAAAATTTAGACGATGGCGATTTAATTTTTATTGGAACAGATGGTTATGAAGAATATATCAAAATTAAAAAATTTATTAATCTATTTGTAAAATGGAATAAAAATATTAAGTCAAAAATTAGAAAATTAGAAAAAGAATTAATTAAAAAAGATTGTGATAAATTTGGTCACGAAAGAACTGTGTTTGTAATTAAATACAAAAATTAATATGAAAGAAAAAATTGCAAAAATTTCAATCTTGGCCAATATAATTTTGGCTGGTGGAAAACTTATTGCCGGATTTATCGCCGGCTCTGGCGCTGTTTTTGCCGAGGGTTTGCATTCGGGCATGGATATATTATCATCAGCCATAAGTTTTGCGGGCATTAAAATTGCTAAAAAACCGATTGACAAAAAACATCCTTATGGCCATTACAAATTTGAAGTTTTGGCCGGGTTAGTGATAACTATTATTTTATTTTTAATTGGTGCCTTTATTGTTTTAGAAGCAATCAGAGAATTGCAAAATCCGTCACCAGTTAAAATTGGATATTTAGCACTTGGAGTAATGCTGGCGTCTGCTATAGTCAACGAGATTATGGCGAGATTAAAAATAAAATATGGCAAAAAGAAAAATTCCGTAGCATTATTATCTGACGGAATCCATTCCCGGGTTGATGTTTATGCTTCATTAGTGATTTTGGCCGGATTATTTTTAACCAAATATTGGATTTATATTGATTCATTTCTAGCCCTTTTAGTTGGTTTTTATATAATTAAAGAATCATTTTCCATCGGCAAGGAGGCGGTTGATTCTTTGCTTGATGTTTCAGCCGGTGAAGAAATAGAAGAAAAAATAAAATTAATCGCTAGACGGCAAAATATTGTAATTGGTTTATTAAAAACACAAAAAAGGGGTTCTAGCGTGACTGCTAATTTAGATATAGATTTGCCAAAAAATTTAAGCGTGGAAGAAGCGACTAAAATTTCTAACACTTTAAGAGAGAAACTTATTGGGTCAATGGAAATGCTTGAATATGTGGCTATCCAAATTACCAGTCATGAAGTAGAAACGGGATATTACAAATCAGATTTTGGTCATGGTTTTGGCTGGCAAAGAAAAGGTCGCTTTAAAAGTGAAATAAAAGAAGCTGGCGGCAAAGGGCATGGTGGATATTGTGTTTGCGAAAAATGCGCTTATAAAACGCCACATCAAAGAGGTATTCCTTGCTCAAGTTTGAAATGTCCAACTTGCAATATAAATTTAAAAAGAGGATAGCTTAATTAATTTAATATAAATATTATGGCTAGACCAAGACTCTGCCGAAAAATTAGTTTTAATCCTAATGTCACTTATTTTAAGCCACAGGGAGTGCCAATGTGCGAACTTGAAATTGTGGAATTGACAGCGGAAGAATTAGAGGCGTACAGATTGCGTCATATCAACGATTTGGAGCAAAAAGAAGCGGCTGGCAAGATGCGTACCTCACAGAGCACTTATCAAAGAATTTTATATTCTGCTTATAAGAAAACTGCCGACGCCTTAATCAACGGCAAGGCTATCAGTATTATTAAAGGGATAAAACAATGAAAACAAAAATTTTGATACCCTTTTTTTTATTTTTTCTTTTATGTCCGTTTTTTGTATTTGCTCAAAATAACACAACAGAACAGATAGAGGAAGAAATTTTTAAGGCCAAAGTTGTTGAGGTTCTAGAGCAAAAAAGCTCCATTCGCGATGACGGCTCAATTTCGATTCAGCAAAAATTAAAACTCAAAGGTCTTGAAAGAAATTGGAAAGATAAAGAAATAATTTTTGATGGGACTGAATTTGACGTTTTATCCGCCAGCGAATATAAAGTTGGCGATAAAGTATTGGTCAATTACGGTTCCGGGCCTGAAGGAGAAGATAATTTTTATGTTATTGGTCATTCTCGCGCTAATCCCATTTATTTGTTAGCGTTTTTATTTGCCCTGATTGTCATAGTCATTGGACGATTTAAAGGTTTTCGGGCATTAGTTGTTTTATTGTTAACCTTTTTAATTATTTTAAAGTTCATTATTCCTAAAATATTAGATGGCAGTGACCCGCTTTTAATTAGTATTATCGGTTCGTTCTTCATTTTAATACTGGCTGTTTATATTACAGAAGGATTCAAACGAACATCAACAATTGCTATTTTCGCTATCTTAATTTCTTTAGTGATTACTGGTTTGTTGTCCATTTGGTTTTCAGCTATTACAAAATTAACTGGTTTTGCCAGCGAGGAAGCAATGTATTTGATTGGAATAAGGGGCGGTGATATAAATATTAAAGGTTTATTATTGGCTGGTATTATTATTGGCGCTTTGGGCGTCTTAGATGATGTAATTATTTCGCAGGTAACATTAGTTAGAGAATTGAGATTGTCAAATACAGAGCTGACAAAAAGCCAAATATATTGCCAAGCCATGAGAGTTGGAATTTCACATTTAAGTTCAATGGTTAATACTTTGTTTCTGGCTTATGCCGGCGCTTCTTTGCCTTTACTGATTTTATTTACTGTCAAACAGCCGCCATTTTTGAGTTTCAATCAGGTTTTGGATAATGAAATGATTGCTACGGAAATTGTCAGAACCATTACTGGCAGTATTGGGTTGGTTTTGGCCGTGCCCATTGCTACTTTTTTAGCAGTTCAATTCATTAAACTCCAAAAGAAAGATTAAAATAGTATTTTGGATGTTACAAAAATTGAATTAAAATCTATACTAAATCTAATTCTTAATTATTCAGAGACGTTGCATTGAAAAATCCCGATTTTTCTGCTAAAATTTCAGCGCAGGCATACAAAGATGTTCAAAATTACACTTGGCAGAAAAGAGCAGAAAATATTTTAAGATTTATGATAAGATTATGACCATTCATTTTTTTACAAAAGGGGATAAAACTGCCGGTAGCTCTCGTCAAAGAGCTTTTTTAGTAGCAGAGGAATTGAATAAACGAGGACTAAGGGCGGTTGTTTGCCAGCCATCGTTAGTGAAGGCGTCGGAAACCAAATGGCCGAGAAAGTTAAAAGTATTATTTAAATATTTGAAAATTTTAAAGAACATTAAAAAAGATGATATTATTTACCTTCAAAGAACTATTTACAATAAATACTTCTTTGTTTTAATCGTTTTCTATAAATTAGTATTCAGGCGAAAAATGATTTTTGATTTTGACGACGCGATTTATCTTCACTCTTTTTTTAAAACAAAGACTCTAGCTAAATTAGCTGAGGCAGTGATTGTCGGCAGTCATTCTTTGGCTGACTGGGCTAAAAAATATAATAAAAATGTTTTCATTATTCCCACCTCTGTGTCTTTTTCGCTTTATGATAAATATGGCCGCTTCAAAAGAGCGGAAAATGAAAAATTTACTATTGGCTGGATGGGCAATGCGTCGGATCATTATGAAAATTTGAAAATTTTAGTCCCTGTTTTTGAAAAACTAATAAAAGAAGGGTTAAAATTTAAATTTATTCTGGTCGGTTCTTTGGGCAATCAAAAAGTTTATGATTTATTTCGCGGAATTAAGGCATTAGATGTGGAATTTATAGACGCCCTTGATTGGTCCGACTCGGAAGCAATGCCAAGAATGATTCAAAATTTTGACATTGGTTTAATGCCTCTTCTTGATTCTGAATGGAATCGGGGAAAGTGCACTTTTAAGGCAATAGAATATATGGCTTGCGGAATGCCGTCAATCATAAGTCCTGTCGGAGAAAATAATTATTTGATACAAGACGGGATAAACGGCTTCTTGGCTTTTGCTGCGGAAGATTGGGCAGAGAAGATAAAAAAGGTGTATAATAACCCCGCATTGCTTGTTAAATTCGGCAAAAAAGCCCAAGAAACAATTTTGAAAGATTATTCGTTTGAAACGAATATGCCTATTGTGCAATCAATAATTGAAAAATTATGAATCATAATTCTGAAAAATATTATGATTACGATAATATAAAAATAAATCTTGGCAGTTCGGATAGAACCAAAGAAGGCTTTTTGAATTTGGATATTTTGGCCATGAAAGGCGTTGACATTGTTTGCGATTTAAATGAAGGTATCCCGTTAAAAGATAATTCTGTGACGGAAATTTACGCCAGTCATATTTTAGAACATTTGGACGACACAATTAAGATAATGGAAGAAATTTACAGAGTTTGTAAAAATGGCGCTTTGGTAAAAATAAAAGTTCCTTATTTTAAATCAATCGGCGCCTTTAAAGACCCCGCTCATCGCCGTTTTTTTACCGAAGAAACTTTTTATTATTTTAATACAGAAGAAAGAAAAAAACGCGCATTGCCGGATTATAGGAATAGGGCAAATTTTAAAATTATAAAAATTGCCTATCTCTGGTCATCTCCTTGGTTGCGATTTTTACCATTTAAAAAATGCTTTTTTATGAAGCATTTTTGGAACATTGTCCGAACTATTTATTTTGAACTAAGGGTTATCAAATAAAAATGAAACCAGAAATCTCTGTAATCATTCCAAATTGGAATGGGAAAAAATATTTAAAAACCTGCTTTGATTCTTTGCGAAATCAAACTCTTAAGGATTTTGAAATTATTTTAGTTGACAATGGTTCTGAAGATGGCTCGCTGGAATTTACTAAAAAAAATTATCCTGAAGTTAAGATCATTGCCCTATCGGAAAACACTGGTTTTTCAAAGGCCGTCAACATTGGTATACAAAGAGCAAATGGGGAATGGATAGCGCTTTTAAATAATGATACCGAAACTCATCCAAATTGGCTTCAAAATTTAAAATTAGCCGCGGAGAAATATCCGCAATACTGGATTTTCGCCTCAAAAATTCTTTGTTTTGGGGAGCGAAACAAAATCGATAGCGCCGGAGATGGACTTTATATAAACGGCGTAGCTTACAGAAGAGGACATTATCAAAAAGACAGCAATGAGTTTAATCAAGAGCAGGAAGTTTTTGGTCCTTGCGGCGCAGCAGCCCTTTACAAGAAAAAATTATTTGACAAAATAGGTCTTTTTGAC